>Ga0209700_103030_pt1 | contig 32930 bp, 10 predicted proteins | sample SiratroredBW_FD_187528 | JGI IMG/M metagenome (GOLD analysis project Ga0209700, IMG submission 187528) | Root nodule microbial communities of legume samples collected from California, USA - Siratro red BW (SPAdes) (version 2) | ecosystem: Host-associated > Plants > Roots > Nodule | place: USA...
ATATATATATATATATATATATATATATATATATATATGTATATATATATATTCTTTTCTTTAATAACAAGTAATAACAAATAAATTATAAATTTGTAAACTAATAACGTGTTAATAGTTTAAAATGAAGGTGATCATAAAGATATATAATTATATACAAACCCTAAACCCTAAATATTTATATATTTATCTTATCTCTGTGATTAATTTAAATAGTCTCCCTGCACTACATGCTAAAGTGTCAAACCTAAGATAATAAAGTAAGACTTAATCTAAGGAGACTTTGAAAAAGGTCCATTTTCATTCCTTTGCAAGCATTATTGCGTAAATAACATAACTGTGTTTTATTTTGGGCCATTATCAAATAATTAATAGACAGTTTAAGTGGCAAATTTGTTTTATTTTGCTTCCTTTTCTTTCTGCCTTGTATGATACTATTAAATTGATTTGTTTCAAATAAATGAAAAATTAAATATGAGATGTACATTTTTTAATTTTTAATATGAATATATAATTAAAGGTCAATAAAGAAAAATACATGTAAGTTGTAGTAATGTTGTGTTATATATTTGTGCTACACATATACTGATGTTGAATAGCATAATCAATATTGCCATTACAAGATTCAACTCTCACCAATGTTCAATGATAACTATGCAAAGAAGTTTCTACTTTCCATGGGGTACTGATTTCTACAATAACTTTCTCTTATTAGAAAAAATAAAACAAAAGAAACTTCAGGTATTATCTTGGCATGTGTATAACACAGCGCAGACACTTTCCTTCCTTCATGAGATTAAAAGCTTTGTTGATGTCATCAAATGGCAAATTGTGTGTTATGTAGTCATCAATCTGGATTTCCTGCATATTAATCATAATATTAGTAGTTTAGTGCATATATTTTTTTGCTAAAAAACACACCTTATAGGAATGCATCTCCAATATCAAACTAAAGATCAATAAAATAATCCATGGGGACAAAAGCATATAAAGCAAGAATCTAGCTAGCTATTACGAAAAATTTATCCAGATAAACTCTTAAATCATTTATAGTCTATTCAGAAATTTACTCATTTTTCCATGGTTTAAGACATGTCCATCATGCAACTATATCACATTGCCATGCATAGTGTAACACTTTCTAACATCAGTAATATTCTAACATACATGAGTATTTGATGCAAAGCAATTCTCATTCTGGCTAATTGGTAACTCTAAAAGAAATTCTTCTTAAGAAATTCAAAGAAAAAATCCTAAGGATCAATAGTAGTAGTAGTAGTGACTAATGTTGTCTACAGTCCAAAGATAGAAATTAAGAATAGATTACCCTGATGCTTCATGGCCAAATATGCGAGGAAATATGGCCTGCACAAAAAAAACATGCACAGTCTAAATCTTCAACAAAATACATAATCATGACAACAAAGAAATATTCAACAGCAAACTAATCCATCACAGCACCAACCATCATTAGGCTTAACTAAGCAACATGCATAAAATCTGTGATTAGTTCCTCTTTTAATTTATCTTCTATATATATAAAATGCCCCTTTCCCTGTTGTACTTGGTTTTTCAGGAAGTTCTCGTGTTGACCACCGAAAATGCTTACATAATTGCATTGGTGAAGTCATTAGGATAAAACGCTCTGAAAAGGAGAGGTATGTTAAAATTGTCCCTTTTTTAACTAGATAAAGTCATAGCTACATTATATCCTTAATCATTTTCGCTCTTAAAATGCTACAGGTTTGGGTTATTAAACGGTTTGATAAATATTCTCGAAAACATTCCGTAAGGGATTTCTTTGTCTGGATTTTGACAATTTAGATGAAAATTGTCATCAAATATGAATATGTATTTATTTTTGCTTTTGCAGATCATGTTTGAGGATGCTCGTGTTGAAATTTGTGACATGTCAAAAGTGGACTGGGAACTTGTGAGATAGTGATGCAACTGTTTGGTAGGAGTGAATACTTCTTTTGCATGATTTATATATCTGTATGAGATTGTCATATATTGTATTTTAATTGTTATCTCTCCAAATTGGCACACTTTTGATTTGTCAACTTGGGAAATTGTGAAATAATTTGTGTTGATTAGAGCATGTTATTTAGTTTTCTTTTAACACATTACAAAATTATTTTATCCACCATAACACACAAATCATATATATATATATATATATATATATATATATATATATATATATATATATATATATATATATTTTATTTTTATTTTTTTAAAATAGGATGATCATAAATTTATGTCTTTGATTCATTTTCATTATAGAAACAATAATTACTTGTAATAATGTTAAGAAGAGACTAGAACTAGAACATAAAGATTGAAGATATTGATGAATACAGGTACGACGTAACACAACATCACATCAACAAAAAAGAAAATCATTAATTTGATTCTACAAAAATTAACCATGGATGAGTCAATAATTGACTCAACACAATTTGTTTTAAGCCACAGAAGCTTGATATCCACGTAGGTATTCAACTTGGTGCAGTGGAGAACCACCTTTTATAGTATACACTCTAAAAGCAGAAAGGTAGTTAGTACTATTGGGTGAAACCTCTTCTTTGCACATAATCATGTATTAGCAAGCAAATGTCCCAGCTAAAACCGACATAGATACTCAAACACGTAACAATAACATGCATTATTCATACATTTTTCACTTCTATGATCTAAATATATGAATGTTTAGGGAAGCATTTTCATGCTTTCTAAATTTTGCTTCATTGCCAAGTATCAATCTATAGTGTGAAACCCTTTCCGTCATTTAAAAGACACTAGCCTACAAAAACCAAAGAAACTTTCGATAATGATGCATGTAAGGACAAAGTCTTTAACCCAACTTTTAATATATTTTATTATTGTTTCTTCGAAAGCTTGATAGAATTTTTCCATAAATAAATTACTTCTGCAGATAAAATTAGACTTTTTTGAAAAAAGAGTTAATAATAGTATATTTTAGTATTTGTCGGTCTCAGCCAGTTATATTCCCTTTTATGAATTATCTCATCATTTTATATTGCATTATACATTACGTCCTTTATTTTTTAGTTTAATATGCATATACTATCATTGTAAAAAAGTCACACTCAACCGACAAAATCCATCTTTTACATAATTTTTAGAATAATTATTAACAGTTTGCTATATAATATAAATTCAGTATATATTATTTATCATTCTTTGTTTTTCTTTTGTCCTTTATGTTTATGTCACCCTTCGCCAACGTAGTACTATCTGTTCTTTAAAAGAATGTAGAACCCTAAACATTAAAGGAATGTAAAATGGTCATTAAGAAATGTATAGTTTCATGTTCTTCTTACATATATATATATATATATATACATATATATATATATATATATATATATATATATATATATATATATATATATATATATATATATATATATATGTATATTTATATATATATAAAGTGTTCACATCAACTTTCAGGGAAAAAGTAATTTTAGTTCAATCATTCAGTTTGTTGGTTAATCTTATCACCCAGTAGGTTTGATTTTGAGATCAAATCCAATCCATTTATATTTTTATTTTAGGTTGGATTTGATTGGTTTTCAGTCTTTGAAAATAATTACAAATATTAAAAAATATGAAATAAACAAACTAATGCAACATCAAATATCACATCTCATGTAAAACTCATAACAGTTAAAGTATATATTCAAATTACAGTTTCAAAAATATTTTTACAATTTTTCAAAAAGCAAACACAACAGTCAGACAAACTTTAAACCATGACCATGTAACTTTTTTTTTTTTAATCTGTTAAAGTGTCTTAGATTTTGATTCTTAGTTCATACAATTTGATTTTGGTTCAACATCTCAAACTTGATCATGTTATCCTTATCTCTATGGTTAGGGCATCATTATTCATCACTCATATAAAGCAACCTTTTATAAAAGGTTTAGTATTCATAATTCATAAACCTTAACACTTTGACTTGTCCACAGTTGAATTGAGTTTGGGTCCACGCACAATTATCTGTGCTTTTTTTGGGCCATGTAGTCTACCTCGCATTTGCTCAAATACAGTGTGTTTGATCCATAAGTGGTCCTTTTTGCATCTAATTTATAATTTTGTCCTCACATTTCGGGAGTTTGATTTGGACCACTTCCTCTATTCTATATAATATGCATGAATCAATTGTTTGGTACAGTTATAATCAAGGATGCAAATTATTATTGGGGACCATATTCCTTTTAATGAAAACTTTTTTTTTTATTTCTTAAAGAAGTTTGAATCTAAAGATATTATTCACTTTGAGTGTCATCGACAAATTACACCTTTGATAACATTATCATAAAATATATTAAATTTCTAAGAGTTATGTAATTTAATAATTAACTGATACTTCATAACTGTAATATAATGTAACCTAATGATTTGACTAATTAAATTTAACATACGTAAAAGTTGATAAATATGCTATTTTTAGAAAAAAAATTTATTAGAGTCTCTCTTCTGAACAAATATGTTTTTGGATCTCTTGTCCTCTTCTATGCTAGTTCCCTTTGTTTAAGCGATGCTATGAACATCATAGAGTTTATATATGTATTAGAAAAATAGAGATTTTCAAACAATAAATAAATATCAACGTGTTGAGAGTTACAATGGCATGGTAGATAAAATAAATTATTTGAATGTGAACTTAACAAATGATTTATACAAGTTGACAGTATAAAATAAAATATTAAAATAAGAAATATTTTAAGCTAGACGAAATTAATATTTATACGATTCAATAAATAATTTACACCAATAGCATGTTAATTTTTAATTAGTGCATGTAAAATAAATAAAGATATCAGAAAGAAAGAACAACAACATTTTTTTTAAATGATAATAATTTTCATGAATATAATTAATTGTTGAGATAACTATAAAATTTACAAAATAATACTAAAGTTTAAATGAAATTTAAAAACGCAATATATTGTATGGTGGAAATTTCATAAAAAAAATACGACTCTTATTATTGTTTTCAATTAAAAAATTATTATTCATACGTTAATCTTTTTTAATAGAAGATTTGAACCTACAACTTATTTCTTCATATATATCTTTCGTTTTTATCCTTAGAACAACTTTATATATTATAAAAGAAATTCTCAAACTATATTAAAAGTGTCGTCTATGATAAAATATTTAACAGATAGCTTCAACAAATTATTATATTTATCATATTTAATTTTCAATATGAATTTATAAAAAAAAGAATATTTTTAATCTTATTACCTTAACCTTATTATATACAGTAAATTATATATTATAAATTTTAAACATGCAAATCTAAAAATTCAAGCATACTTTTAGATATTCAAATTATATTTTCTTTCGCATGCAAATAACTTCATTCAATTTATACAAATATGAAAATATATAGTAATACACATTCTTAATAGTTTTTTTTTTCATTTTTTTATCTTTAAAATGACTAAACGCAGAGAAAGTGAAAATGTAACAAGTATCATCCAAAATTATGTATTATATCAACAACATATTTATCACATCGTTATTTTATTTTTATTTTTTGACAGTTTTTTATCAATTTAAAGGAAGAAATTAAATTAACATATTTTAAAAAAAATTGTATTAATTAAAAAAAATGAAGCAATATTAAATCATCTTAAAAGGAATGGAACTAAATAAAGACTAAAAAAAGTTGTTTAATCCTTATTTATTTATATATATATATCCTATATCATAACTAGAATATATATTAGTTGCTATTCTTAGCATATGATTATGAGAATTTCACTCATCAATGATTCCATACTTAGAATTTCGTGTTCCTCTGCTACAAATCAAGCACCACTTATGACTACAACCAAGAAATGACGTTCTAAGGGCCATGTTTCCCAAACGATAACAACACCAGCTCTTTGCCAACCATGCATAGCCACAAAAATATTCCATCACAACATAATATATAAGTTAAAATATAGCCTGTGAATAGTTTAAAATTGAGTCTTGTTTTAAGGAGAAGATAAAAAAAAAATAACATTTTTACTAATGAACATGAACTATGTTCAACGTGAGTTACTTATAGGATTATTTAAAAGAATTATATATTTTAATGTGTGTTCTACGAATTTTAGGTGATAAAAAAGAGAGGATTAAAACTCCTAATTGAGATTAAATAAGAACAACGGCAAATAAGAAGACCAACCTTCCAAATAATGTTACATGATATGAACCGAAAAGATATTATTTGCATAAGTATTAGCAAATTATAAATATAATATAACACTTTATCTCGTTTTTAAGTTATTCTTGAAACTTTTTTTTTTTTCTTGTTTTAAACCTTGACTAGTTATAACAATCAATGACAAAGGCACCAACCATATCAGTCAATGATAAATGCATCGCTCATGTCAATTAATGTAGAGTGAAATAGAATACCAGTTTAGGGAATTGAATATTAAGTGCTATAATCACAAATATAGATATTTGACTTAAGCATTGAAATGAGAATTTTGAATACCATTGTAAAAATTAATGCCCTGACCAAGCAAGTGGAGAGCTAAAACATTGCTTAAGAATTTACATACCTGAATGCACCCTTGCCCCTTGAATCCCTATTGCTAATCATAAATTAGGAAACTTGATTAGATATTCCTTAATCCAACCTTTATTTCATCCAAAAGCTTGAAGTTCTTTAATTAATCTAAGTAAATTAAGCTAAAAATGACGTGATTTAGGGTTTAGGCGTAGACTCCGGTAAAATAGTCATATTAGTATGTTGTATTATAACTTTGTGATTATGGTTCTAATCCTAATTTTCAAATATCTAATATTAGGATTAAGAGTACTAGTGTATAGCTGTTTTATTATTTGCTTTGGAATTATTTTAATAAGTCTTTATTGATGTTCCTGAAAAGAGAAAGCAAGTTGCAATTGTACCCTACCACCCAAAGTGTTAAAGGGTCTTACGAAAAAGGAATTAAAAAAACTGAGGCCCATATTGTGTGTATGCAGCCCAATAAAACAGGCGGCGCTTCTTCCTGCACCCCCATAGTTTCCCCCTGCACCCCATAAAGGAAGCTACCCTTAATGAAAAAATAAATAAATCCTCCTACGCTCTTCTTCATCATCTTCAATTATTTTTATATTTTAGATTTTACAGTATAAAATACAATTTTGTATTCTATTCTATATCATACAGTCTGAAATACCAAAATTATATTTTAAATTATATAATTTGAAATATGAAAAATAAATTGTATTTTGAATTCTACATTCTGAAATTGAAAATTTTAGAAAAATATTTTTGGAAGTACGGGTGCAGGAAAAATAACATAGAATTGCTGGAAGAATTGGCTTAGAAAATGTTTGAGAGGTTATTCCAATTTAACTACGAGTCTTGTGTTCAAATTTTCATATAACTGTATTAAATGCTTTGGTAACTTTTTCTTTTATCATACGTACTAATGGTCACCTAGTTGAAGCAGAATTTGTTTTTCATCAAAGATACTTGCAGTCTCATTAAAAAACGTTTGAGAGGTTATAACAAAAGAAAATTATTTTAGCCAGAATTATGTAAGCTATATGCTATGTTAGTTGCTAATTTCAGATTACGATTCAGCAAGTGATGATTAGGGGGAGAAAAGAGCTTTCTAAAATATTAAATTTAGGCGAAGCCGTCACTAATTACGTTGATTTGGAAAGTGATTATAAGAACACATGAAAAAAAAGTAACATGAGAAAGTGGAAGTGAATTCAAAAGTTGATTACGTCTAAGAAAAGGTTACAACACTAAAGCATGAATATGATACACAGTACAAAATGTTGGACACCACAGGAAACAGATCGAACTCCGAGGTAGTTGGCCAACCAATTCGCACAAAACTCTCCTTCACATTGTCAGCAAAGTCCATGTAATTTCAGTTCAGCCATTGATATGTCAGAATGTGAGCTCAATATGAGCTCATTCTACCATTTCTTCAACAAGTACCAACCATTCACATTGCAGCAATCCTTCCTTCACTCCAAACTGTCAACAAATTACGTACGAAGGAAGAAAATAAGTTCATTGACCATAAAGAAATTCAGAAAAAAAGATAAAGGAAACCAGAGATCGAAAGAAGAAATCGTTTCAGAATTTTGCATTTGCTTCCTTTAGGTTATTTTTGCTTTTTTTTTTCTTAACCAAATCTAATAGTTTTTATGTTAGCTTTGTCCTTCTTCTAATTGCAGATATGGAGAGAATAAACACACATGGAGTTAAAATATGTGAGAAAGAAAGGTTTATTGTCTCTTTAGAGTTTAATTTTTAATAACTGTCCAGGTAAAGCTTTTTTTTATATTTTTATTGACTCATATTGCCATTATATTTAACAAACTGGATTGCGTTAATAATTGATGTGAATTTATTAATATGTCAACTTTGTTAAATGGTAATAATAATATTACAATTAATATACTGTATGATGTGGGTGTAACACTGAAATTACATTAGAACGAAATTTTTTTGTTTTTATATCAAGTTTGATAGATTTCTTGCCGATATTAGAGAAGAGAGGAACTGAAGGTTATAACAAGAATAATAATTAAAATTTCATTTATTAGAATAACTCATCCTTATAATAATAGCTTGCACATGTCCAAATTATCATCCAACTTTATTAACGAATTTTCTTAAAATATATATAATTGTTAATGAAAAAAATTAATACTTAAAATGGCAGGGTAATAGCTAAAAATACATTTAAATAGTAGAAGAAAAAAAGTTATCCAAAAAATGAAAAAAAAAATCGCGTTCAAGATACGAACTGTGTTGGTCATTATTTTGACTTTGTTTATGCTAACCAAAAGTCTATAAAGAAGGTTTATGATTGTCTAATTAACAATTAGAGAATCCACTTAGTCGAAACACGATAATATGCAGAATACATTTTACTTATAAAATATTACTAATATAAAATCTTATAAAAAAATATTGAACAATTATGGCAGTTTCCTTTAACACTTCTCTACTTTCAAACATTTTTGGTAAATAAATTTATATTTCTAGCTAAATCAAAATTTTAGGAAAAGTGCTGTAGTTCAAACTGTTTCCTTTTTTTTTTTCTAATTGAGACAACAATTACCATGACAAAACTCCCCCAGAACTGGTAAAAACTAAAGCCTCACACTTTTCCGACGTTAATAATACGCACAAATTTCTATTGCGAAATCCAAATATTATAATAAAATGTGCGAAGAAAATATGTGTTAAGAACAAAGTAATATGGGTCGAGTTGATCCAAATTACGCGTTATAATATCACTTCAAACGTTATTATTTTAATGTATTCGTAAAAAACTATCAACCTAACTTTATTTTTTTTTTCCATAATATTCTCGTGCTAAAAATGTGCATCTTCCTGTCATTATAGTAGACATTAAATTAATAAGATCCACTAAAATTTATAAATATGTATGATGCAATCCGAAACAGTTCATCACACTGAACTAAAACTATTGTGAACTCAATAAGGAAAGCAATCTTAGAAGTTTCTCTGCTTTTACTAACCAACAAGATTTTAGGCAGACAAACAAGGCAATTTTGTAGCCTTCTTGAATTTCTCTGAGCCTCGAGAAAAAATCAAGACATATCTACACTCATTGTTGATGAATAGTAGAGCAGCAAAAAGGAACATAAAGCAAAGAGAAAGAAAATAATAAAAGGTGGTGGGTGACTTGTGAGGTGTGCACTAAGATGGGGCAGAATTATAATAACACATACAAATTTGGGTAGGTAAAGGTAATGCTCTACTATTCCTACAATTTTCTTATCTTATTTTAAGAATGGGAGAAGAAGAATTATTCCTTTGCCGCTGCAATGCATTGAAGGAGTTCATCACCTTTTCCTATTTATTTAAACTAAGAACATGGCCTTCACTTTCACCAACTAAAGAAAGTGAACCCAACTCAGCATATTGGTGTGTTACCTCTTCAGACATGAAAAGGGTATAGGCAAATGTTTCATGCTCGAAATATCAAACAACTCTACAAACCTCTGATCTGAAACTCTTGCTTTCGCAGCTGCAAAGCGCTGGTACTCATCAAACACAGATGACAAGCACCACTTTTGCAATTTTCTATAGCATCCTACTAAACAACCAGTTCGGTGCTGCACACACACAAAAAAAAAAAAAAAGGAAGAGTTTACATACTTTTGACAAGAAAAACTCTTGTGTGTAGATTTTACAAAAGGGGGGGAAAAAATCCAGAAAAGATCTCACCTTTCCCCGCTTACAGTGAATTATGACTGGGTGATTCCTGACATCTGCATTATTGACCACCAAAAGTTACTGCTAGTAAAATGAGTTGCTCAAACTAGACAGAGTTATGATTAATAACAGTAAAGAACTATATCATACCAAGGACAACTTTCAGTGCTTCACGGATTGTGTCCTCTGGGATGTTCACAAAAGGTTCCTGGATGCACAAGTTTCATAAGGTTAAAGAAGATTTCAAATTATCAAAAACTTACTAAAACATAAAATCAAAGTTCCGTTGTCATCTTTTATCAACTAAAGTTGTTGGTAAAGAAAAGGAAGAGATGAGAAGATAATATTAGGCAATTTTATGAAGCGTAGATAGTTTATGCAACTTTAATTGTAGACTGTTATAGAAGGTAAGTTTTACAATAATTACCTTAAAAATTGTACCAACTATTTCTTATTAGTTGATAGTGTAATGTTTTTCTTTTTTTACAATTTTGGTGTATAAAAATTGAACCCTTTTATGAGTTCATCAACTACCAATATTGATTGACCTAACTATTTATGGGATCCAAGATAAGGTTGTATTTTATACTAACCTATCTATATAGACCTAAATCCTACCCAACAAACAAAATAGAATAAACCACCACTTAATTCCCATTCATCTAACCATCATCCCCTGATGGAGTCAGATATGATTAACCATGAAAATTAGAAGACATCAGAACATTGTCCAAGTCATATATAAGTTACACAAAAACGAAAAAAGATAGGAAAAGGGCACGAAAGCAATTCCAAAATTAAGGAAAGAGACGAGTCAGATATCATTATAAAAAATGGCTTTAATAAAAGTATTGATTTCCCTTGTTTTCCTTGACATATAGATCGGGACAAATAGTTAATATTCAAACAAAACTCATGGAATAGAGAGTCTGGAATTCAACAATAAGGGTAGAGTAAATACACTTCAGATAATAACGTGTACGATTTAGATAATCTACAGTTAAAAATTTTGACAAAATCAAATAGATATATAACAAACATTAAAATCAATTATAATCACAGACCTTGATGTTCTGATTAAGAATTGTTAGTGCACTCCAAATGCAACATACAAAATGCCCTAATCTACCAGTAACATAAATTCCATATCCAAATGTACTAATGAAATATTATATATACTCTTAAGATTTGCCCTTCCTTGATATTACCTTCTTATCTTTCCTAGGTGATCATGACTTTGGTGCTACTTCTGTACAATTATTAATTTCTTTCCCCTTGTACTTGCACTATAATCAAATAGCAAATCTGTTTTCTTTTTTAACAGATTTGGTTTTCAAATGGTTCCATTATACAGACAGCAAGTATAATCCATGGTCTCCTACTGTTAATTATTGTTGAAAAAACAATGATAGTGATCATTTTAGATAGCCAGGGAAAAAGACTTGACATGCCAGCTTGGATTCCATCAACCGTGATTTACATATTCTAAAGTTGGTAATAAATACATTCACTGTCCACATACTGGTGAGAATTGAAGAGGTCTCTCTCGCACAGAAATATGCTCAAGAAATAAAACAACGGATCTAATCCGGAACAATGACGAGACCAAAACTGACATGCCAATATAATAATGGTACCTAAAAAGCTGCAATATTAAAATTTAGCAAGCAAAAGTTTCCAAACAAACATTTTCCTAAAGCACTTCATAAAGTTAGGGATATTTCAAAAAGTTACACCAGAAGACACAAGCAGGAATAGAATAGAAGGAGGAGGAGGAAGAAGAGGAGGAATAGCAAGTAAACAAGTTGAAGAAGTAAAAATGACAAAAGCCAGCTTTACATTCCCTCTTTTTCTTCCCAAGCTTGTCATAAACCCATTTGGTTAAACAGTAAACAGTACTTGAAATCAAAGCATCCACATAACGTTAACAGTTCATCAGATCACTAATTATCCACAACCATGCCTCGATAGATGACAGAAATTATATTAAGCATAAAGAAGATAATGAGAATGACAGGTCAATTGGATTAGACAGATGTCCATTGATCTTAGTGCAAGCTATTATTTTTTCTTTTTGTTGTACACTAAGTGCAAATTGCGAAGACAAAGAACAATCACAATCAAATTCAGAACTTGGGATAAATTTCTTGTAGAAGATCTTACTCAGTAAGATGAATTAAATTTCTCGCGTCAGAATCAATTCATGCACCTCTGCTTTCAGAGAAGACAAAAACTTAAACTTGATTCACGGAAAAAAAAAAATCAAGGAGAATAAGCGAATTTTAACTTCCAAGAAAAGATTGATTGATTTCATGTCTGCTATCTTGTGTTGTAGATATAATTCCTTATATAGAATAGTATTTACACAGTCACTCAATCATAAAACAATCAAACCCAAATCAATTAGAACAGAAAAAAGGTTGAAGCCAAGGAAAGAGACCTTGTGACCCTCGATCCCAAAATGATAAAGCTTGATCCCATTTGACTTGAGGAACTCCATGTTGGCCTCCGGATACGGCTCGGGACACAAATATCTAACAAACACCCAATCAAACGAGCAAAAAATCAGCAACAGCATGCAAGGAAGAGACTTTACTCACAATTCATCAATTGGGTACTCAAAAACAATCCCAAAAGCATCATCAAACTCAAACACAGACACAGACACGCATGGTAACAGCAACGCGAGAGGAAAAAAAGGGTGATTGAGATGGGAGGACAGACATGATGGAGCGGAGACCAAGGGTTTGGAGGAAGGAGAAGTTGGCAGGTTCGGGGAAGCCAGAGCGGAAAATGCCATTATCAACCATGGCGAAGTTGAGGGGCGGAATGAAGAGATCCTCCCCGTCGAGCTTGTCGGAGGCACCGTCAGGAGCGGTTTGCGAGAGGGTGTGATCGGTTATAGTGAGCTGGATTTGGCGGCACATCGGAGTGTCTTGGTGGTGATGGGTGTGTTGAAGTTCTGCCGCCACTTGCATATCAAAGATTGTTTGAAGTAGTATTTGTCTGTTTTAGGATGATAAAGAGAAGAGAGAGAGAGAGAGAGAGAGAAAGAAAGAAGGGTATTGTTATTACTATTAGAGGGAGTTTATATATTATAATAATGGTAGTAGTAACAGAGAAAGGAAAGGGATCAAAGGGGATATTCCTTAAGGTGGTGGTAATGTATTATGGCCTTTGGAAGCTGAAAGGCCCTTTGTTTTGACTGAAGAGAGAAAGAGGTGAAAGAGGTGAAAGGGAAGAGGGAGGGATGACCCATATATATACACATTGCACACAAGGGTACCCCAACATCACCATGATGTCAAACTTCTTTTTCTCTTTCCTTCTAAATAAACAATTCAAGACACCCTAGGACTTGGGGTTTTTTTCTTCTGATTTTTGACCTATCTTCTATCAAAATATCATTGGTGCACTTCCAGATAAGATCATGGCTGCAGTTTCTTAGTTTCATCCAACGTTTATCTTTGTTTTTTTAACTTTATGTTCGTTTGGAGTAATTTGGGTCGGTTTTTCTTCTTCTAAACTAATCTCATTCGAATCTGATAAAATCAGTATAAATAACAGCTTTATTATTATATATGGATTTAAATATTATAAAACAGCATTAAAATACTTAAGAAATTACAAATAAGTTTTATCCTTGAAAATTATAATAGAGGTATTTTTAATGTAGTTATTATAAAATTCAATAAATTAATATGTAATCAATAAGTCTTTATCTAAAAGTATTAATTTATAATATCATATATTAACTCGACGTATAAATAAAAGATCAAGAAAACTCAAATACATTGATTTTCTACAATAACGACATTTAATCAAAATATGCAAACAAACAACCCACATTAAAAAAAGGATGAATTTAAAATCAAATATGTCTTACTTTTCCTTCATGAGAATTATAATAATTTATTTTCTCAGTTCCTTTTAATTTTTCCTTTAAAATAGATTTATAAAAGTTAAAAACAAAACAATAAATTTATTAATTATATAAAATAGTTGTGTAATTTATTATTTTACTTTTTCTCTCCCTCTAACACAATAAATATGCGTATAAATTATTTTAAAAAATTAAAAGAATATAAGAATATAATTAATGAAAAATAATCAATGTCATCATGACTTTACAAATAGCAAATAAATAATATTAAAGATTCTCTAAAAATGCAACACTTAAAAAAGGAAACAGTATTGAATTAACTAGCTGTCTTGTGCCCTTGTACTAACAAAGCTATTTTAAGATGTTTTTGAACTTTTTAAATTTTATGAAAGTAACTCTAAAAATCGATCAACAGACAAGATAAAATGTAACCTAAATATTAAATGGCATTACTGTAAAAAATACTTAAACTTTATATGTTTAAAAATAGTTTTTGGTATTAATATTTACTCAATTTTATCAATATTATAAATTTTTACCCATTTTCTTACTATTTTATTTTTTATATTTTCAAATTTCATTATAATAGTTTATTTTTATAATTATAGTAAACATGTACACAACTGGCGAATCAATATCTGTATCTTCACTAGTTTGTAGAGTAGAAATCCCCATTTTTTTTCAATTAGGTTGATTTTTAGTGGTACCATTTTATAGTTGACTCATTATAAATACATGCATGTGTGTTTTACTGTTAAGTTTTATTTTTTATTTTTATAAATGTGATCCTTACAAGTTATTGACTATTTTCTTTACGTACAAATATAATAAACAAAATCGATATTACAAATCTCCTAATTGTAAATTAAAATAGAATAAAATCAACAGCTTCATTACATATAAATAATGTAATTTTTATATTCATCGTTATTTTTTATTATAAACTCAAATAATTAAGGCTCCACGCATTTACAGACTTAGCCAAATAATTGAGGGAATAATAATTACATCTAGATGTATCTTGCAATGTTGATGCATTACCATTCACATTTCTTCTATTGATTTTATTTCTCTCTCCTTTTTTTCTATTTTGTTGAATGTTTAAGTTGAATTTTGTGTCGTGTTATAGATAAACAACACGGGAAACTAGAATTTCCATACATTTAATTGGTGAATGAAAACGACAGATTACCTATTAAAATTTTCACCCTGCTCTGGAATGCCATGCTTCTCGTTGGTAACTTATTTTTATTTAGCTTGCTATGTTCCCATGCTGTTAAATTTCTCTGGGATAAAATTTAAATAAATATAAAATAGAGCATTTATAGATAAATTATATATGTTTTTTTTATTTTATTAGAAGTTTTATTTTTTAAAATTATAGTTTACGTGAACTCTATATTGATAGAATACAATTTTGATGAAATAGCCACATTAGATGATGAAGAAGTTGAGTTGATCAAGTTCTTGCTGAGTTAAGATGAAATATTGTCCGTGAAAGATTTGATATTTAGATTACTAAAAGTTATTGTCTTGTGGAAGTGTATAAAGAAGTTTTGTAACTGTAACATGGGATATGATTATATTTATTCTATTATGAGTGCCATGTATTTCCTTAGTTGTTTCTTTAGTTATTGAAAGTTTAAAGCACATTTGAAAGTAAAGTTGGGTTATAATTGCATTATATATGTTAATATGGTAATAATTAATGAATTATGGTATAAAGTGTAAGAAAAAGTGAGTTAAAGTATTGATTTTAAGTATATGATTTTTTTTTTAAAATTGTGTTTTTTGGTTTTGTATTGTTGAAGTGGATTATTGCTTAAGTGATATTTAAATAAGAGTCAGTAATTATATGTAATATTCAATACACTCAAACACTAATATAAGTAATTGAATTTATAGGTCAACCAACACCTAAGATTGCAAGAAAAAAATTGAAACAATTCTCCTTCCTTTAGAATGAATACAACTCTCAAGTAAAGCAAGGAAGTGACAATGATACATGAGAATTTAAAATGTGTAAAACCATGTAAGTAGGTGTCAATGCTTAAGTGATAATATGATTGTTCAATATGAAGTGGTTAGATTAGTAATTCTTGAAGTTATTGAGTGATACAAGTAATATCACTCAAATGTTAAGTGAGTGTTTAAGCCAGAAGGAGGTCAAATCAATGTTTGTATTTGAACTTGTATTACTCAAGTCGTGTAGGATATATTATATGATTAGTTATGATGATGAGGTACTTACATTTGTAAGATTTTTTTTTTGGTTATATATTATATGCAATAATTGTATGACTTGTTGCCCTTCATAAGTGTGACTTTTTATAAGTGTTATCCTTTGGGAGCATATGATAAGGATAATTAGGATTGTATCATTATATATTATATGTAATAATTGTATAACTTGGTGTCCTTCATAGGTATGACTCTTTATAGGTGTTATCTTTTAGAAGTATATGATAAGGATAATTAGGATGTATCATGACCCAATATCATAATATTAAGCATGAAATTTATTAAAATATTTATCATATGGTTCACCTATATAGATTTGTATAGACTCATTATTACACAATTTTTTTTGTCTCTCTTCATCTTGTTTTATCTCTTTAATGTCTTCTTTAATATTAGAGTGTCTCTCTCCATCTTGTTTTATCTTTTTAATATCTCCTTTAATATTAGAGATAGTGAAACCTTTAATATTAGAGATAGTAAAACTAATTCAAAAGAACCAGTAAAAATACATAAACATTTCAATTTGTTAACTTAATAGATCTCCCACATAACTCAAAATTGTCAAGACAAAAAAAAGTAAGCAAACCCTTGATAATCCTCATAAGTTTTTGTTTTCATCCTTATTATATATAATTGTTTGTATACTTTTACTTATTATTATTTTATGTATGTTGTTAGTATATGTTTTTATATTGATTCTTGAAAATTGATTGAATTGAAAAATGGACTAATTCAATGATCAATTATGACTATTTACAAGTTCAAATATTGATTTTATTTAATATTCAATTTTTTTTCACAACGTGTTTATTTTTTTACTAACAATAAATAATAATTTTTTAACTTTAACTTTTTCTTATAAGTGATACTATATTTGGGATGAAAATATTGCAATAACCTAGTTGAGGTTCTATTCAATTTTTGGGTCATAAATATGTTGAGCTAGAAAATATAGCATAAAAATCTTCATTAAGAGTTTAAGTGTACCCGATTTTAATAAGCTAAGTAAGAATCACTTACAACTGAGTAGGATGATCCATATTCTCACTTTTATTTACATTCCTCATTCATTTTTTTTTTCCTTCCTTTACATGTTATCTTTCTCTCACAAACAATTTTGTTAAAGTAAGAAGAGAATATGATTAAATCCTTTTCATATTGACCTTAATAAATTTAAAGATATTTTAATAATTTTTACTTATTTTGAATTATTTATTCTTAGTATTTATGTTATTTATTTTGTTTTTAGTAATATATTTATCTTTCATTTTATATTTCTATATTTAATTTATTTTTTATAATATATTTATTGTTTTTATGTTTTTATTATTTAATTTACTTTTTAATAGTATTTTTTATGTTTCTATCATTTAATTTATTTTTAGTAATATAAGAATCCTATTTATTCATGTTTTCATTATTCAATTTTTTAATAATATATTAGTTCATAATCAATTGTTTATTTAGACTTTTTGTTTTATCTTTATATTATGTTATCTAAGATATTTAATATATATATATATATATATATATATATTCATAAATTAAGCTAAAAAGGATAAAAAAAATAATAGCAAATAAACTAATCCAATAAATTTAATTATATATATATATATATATATTATTTTCCATTATTCTTTGATGTTGATATACATTAATCATTTTAAACAGTAGATAAATAATGTATGATGTAGTTGTGTAGTTATCACATATATAGTGATCCTTAGAATTACATTGAGATGTTTTACAGAATGACAAATAAGCTTAAGAAAAGTTTTATGTTCCCTTATAATTAATTAAGATCGTCTTGACGCATAATTGTGTTTGGAAACTCATAATGCATAACTGTATTTAGGAACTAATAGCTTAATACACTACAAGATGAATGACATGGATTAAGGTAAAGTAAGTTTAAAAAAGTAATTATTATGTAGGTAAATATTCATACAGTCCATAATAATATATTGGATTAGATATTTGTAAGTGAAAAACATAAAACTATTTAATACTTACTTAATATTGCCAAAGTTGAGCAACAAGTACCTCTACGAAAAAAGATTACTTATATTCACAAATAAAATAAATATAAATTTAGTAATATTTTTTATTAAAAATTCACAATAAATCATTTGAGGATGTATATGTATCTATATATCTTATAAAGTAAATTTCAGTCTTATGATTTTATGTTAAACCTAAATATCTATTATTTGTAAATGTATGATAATTTTATTAAAATTAATATTTTATAATTACAAATACTTTCTTTCTTTCGCATGTATTCACATTACAAGATGAAGATGAATATCTTTCTAAAAATGTGTTTATGAAACATTCAAATGATTTCCTCTTACAATAATTACTCATAAAAAAATTGTATTCACTCTTAAAATTAATCTAATAAATTAAATTTGATAAATTAAATTTAAAAGATATTTAAATAAAAAAAATTAATAAAAGTTAGCTAGGTAATTGTAGATTATATAGCATAATTCTCATACAAAACACATCAATAAGAGAATAATTAAAACACCTGGTATTCATTAAAAGAATATCAATTTAATATAAATTAAGGATTTTAGCAGTGAATATATATTTTTATGATATGTAACTATTAATGATTAAGGGTTTTAAAAGACTAAAGAGTAAAATAGAACATTCGAAGGAATATGCTGGTACTGCTAATGGCTTCTGTACTTTGGGTATTATAAATAAATTTAATAGCAATAATAACAGTGATGGTCAGTAGTGCGGTGCCTCTGCGCCACATACAAACACGCTTTATAGTTTTACTTTTTTTTTTTATTATTTCTTTTCTTTCTCACTTTCCCATCGCACGCCACAAAGTGTAACAGAAAGTGCACCGAAAAGATTCTCTTCCTTCCTAAGCCAACGAATCCAAATTTTCACTTTTGTTTTTTCTAGCAATCAGTCACATAAAATTTTTACTTTACTTACAATAATATTTTTAATCAAGTTAACTTTCAACAAACTCTTATAATTTATTAGACTACTAAACGTTATATCTCTCTATATTTATTATATTATGTTTTTACAAACAAGAATATTTATATTTTAACATATAATATTTTTTTTAAATTTTCCTAAATTATACATTTAAGAAAAGAAACATTGACTAAAATGTCAAATTTACTCCCTAAAATTAAACTTACCGGTAAAGTAAAATACTATATTAAAAATTAAAATTGACTTTTTAGAAGTTAATAAATATCACTTAACACTATTTCCCTTGTAACAATTGTTAGTGTGTATATATTCATACACACACAAACATATATATATATATATATATATATCAAATTTACGTTTTTTTTGGTGATATTGACACAGGGATAATTATTTTTGGTTCCTTACGTGACTAAATCAATTTAGCTTTTATTTTAAAAACTATACACCAATCGAATTGACTGCTATACATTATAAAGTTAAGAATCAAAGTGATTGATGGTCAATTATCGAATTACTTTTTATAATGTCAGTATTTTTCATTACTGATAATGAAAATTGATAATAAACTTCGTTTTTTAAATTTAAATCACTAAATTAATTCAAGCTAATATAAAAATCATAAATTTATGTTAATAACATGATATTGGTTTACAAAAAAATCGCGATAAAATATATGCAGTCAATTCCACTTTAAAGTGTCAACTTGCATTTTCCCTTTCATTTTTCCTTAAAACTTTATACCAATATTTCTTATTTATTTTATCTCAACTTACACCTCCCTACTTGTATCTTTTAATTATTATAACCACCATCATTTTTCTTGCAAGCACCACCAAATGTTGCATCTTTCATTGTCTTCAAGCATGGCTTTTACCTCCTTTTTCAAGGGTCATTATCTCCTACTCCCTCATGCCATTGTTCATCTTCCTCCATTGCACATGTTCCTCTTATATTCATCTTTGTTTCATACATACTTCAATCTCACTATATATAGAAAATAACATTATAAACTAGTTAAAATTACAACTAATATGAAAAGTGACACTTTTTATATTAATTATTAAGCGATGTTAAAACTTCTCTAATCTCACTACTACATTCATACCATAGCGATGTCTCTATTTATGTAGAAAAGAAAAAAAAATTTGCATCAAATAACAATAGAGAATAGTTTTAAATGAGCGCAATGTAATTAATTTTTTCAATTCTTAGTCAACATTTTAATACCATTCTCTAAAACAAATACAAAAACTGTCTTTTTAATTTAATTTTTATACAAAACTTATAAATCACTGCATATAAAATCTGTTATTGAATATTGACCTTAAAAAATTTGATCTTAAATATTTAACATAAAAATATTTTTCATATTTATTTATTTAAATTTTTTTCATCCAATTTTTTTGTATATTATACTTTTATTTTAATGGTCATATTTTTTAATATTTATTTTATTAATTAAATATTATACTTCAAAGAATTAATAGTGATATATATATATATATATATATATATATATATATATATATATATTTTAATTTTTGAATATTTTTATGTTTGAACTACTTATTTTAACTAACACCGTGACTAATATAACAAATGTTTCACATATATTTAACTATATTTAATTTTAAACTTAATTGAAACTATTTAAGATATAAAATAAATTTAATAATACAGTATATAATACGAAAAAATAATAACATAAATTAAAAATTATGATTAAAATACTTAACTTACAAGTAAAATAAATAAATCACTTAAGCACTTAACTTTTAAAATAATGAGATAAAGAACTTAAAAAATGTAAACATTGTCTTTAAAATCAATAAATGTATCATTTACAAATCATTACTTTATTTAATAAAATCATACTAATTCAAAAAAAAATCATAAAATATGTTTAATAATAAACCTTTTGAAAATTATTAATTATAAATAATAAAAAAGCAAGTATATGACACAATCTCAATAATAAGAAATAATTACATAATTATATTTACTAACTTTTAATTTATAATTGTTGCCATAATTATTTAGAAAATAAAAAATTATTAAATTTATTTTTTAGTTAAAAATATAATTATATTTTTATTTATATATTTGATAAGAAAATAGAAATTTAAAACATAAATTGAAATAACATTTTGGTAAAAATTTTAGAGATCCGACGTAGTACTTAATCTGCTACGCTAAATTCTAAGTAAAAAATAAAAGTTTTTAATACAATAATAAGTGACCATTGGTATCATAATAAATGTAAAAAAATTTATATTTATTGAAATAATTGTTAAGAGAAAAATTGCTCTGTGTGATATCAATCATTTTCTCACCGGAATTAAGTGATCAATATGTGATATTAATTATTTTTAGATGACAACCAAGTAGATCAAGTTACTTTTATAATTACGCTATTTTAAATATTTGTTTAGAACAAATAACAATTTTACCACAATAATAAACCTAAAATATTATAATATATTTCTATGGATAACTTTTACATCGTTTTATTAATAATTTAAAATGTCCTAAATAATTGATATAAAAAGTACTTATTGAAATAATGTGATAATTATCAAAACTAAGTACTAAATTTTTCTTTTAATAATCTCAAATGGATAAATTGCATATATGATTATATCGTCCTTTTGATAAAATGTAATTTCAGATCTCAGACGTGAAAAAAATACAATAATAAAAACACATGCAGCTGTAATTGATATAATAGTTCATATTGACTTATTATTTAACTTTTCAGCGAGTTAAACATTACTGAGCTTAATTTTATCTCTTTTTACCATTATTGTTTATCATTTTCGTATTTAAAGTTATATTAACAAATAAATTTAGATTAAAATTTTGATTTAACTTATATCAATTAATAAGATTCTTCGCTATAAGGGTTAAACATTTAATTCTTTACTAGCTATAAGTTTATTAAATATAAATAAACTCTCGATAAATTGAAAATTTTATGACATTTTTTCATCTTCAAAACCAGATTAATTTTAATGTCACTTTAAAATTCTCATAATTAAAAATTATACGTCAATGTCAATGATGTAAAACTGTGAGCAAAAGGATGGCCATATTTTTAAATTCGATCTTGAACAGTGTCTGGTGGTATGTTATCATTATACTCAATTCCAATGGCTAATAAACAGCATTTAGTTATACCCTAACTTTTTTCACACATCTATGAAACTCTATGCTTTTACTATATTTGCCCACGTAAAGAGCATTTTACCTTTCGACGTGTATAAATCTTATAATTAAGCATGTATCTATTAGGACAGGATTAAAATTGATCTTTTTCTTGTTAAACTGATTTTAGTAAAGATGTACATATTTTATTATTGTTAGGTAATTAATTTGGATCAAAACATTATCTGTAAAGTTTTTGTGGACTTAAAATTTTAGCATTAATACTCTTACTTTAATGAAAACATCTAAATTAATTTAAAATAAAACCAATTTATAAAATTAATTTATCTAAAATATTCATTAAAACATAAAAGCAACGAGAAAAAAAAAACATAAATCACTACAAGAAATGGAGAATCCAATTAATGCTTCTCTAAATAGTTCGAGCCGAAAGAGCATCTCTAGGGATAGTTTTTAAATAAAGTCTAAATACAAGAACATGTTCTTATCTGAGTTCATCATTGAAGAAGACTGGGTTACAAGTAGTTATTCCTACGTAAGAACTTGTTTTTTAGCAATTTTTTTCAAAATACAAAGTATTAAGATGGTGTAATACGCTACACTTATTTTAAAAAAAAAAACAGTTAAAAAAATCAGAGAAAGACGCTAAATAAAAGATAAAAATCAATCTATTATTATATAAAAGAAATCAATATAGTAAAATATATGATAGGCTTTGTTTGTTTTCTTTAGGTTTGTTTTCTTTAGGCCTTTTGCTAAGGCCAATATCGTTTGCATCAAAAGCTCACATGGTACACCACTGAGCACCGGCTCTTTATACACATGGAATAAAGTTCACAAAAACGATAGATAAAGCTTTTTACTTAAAAAATAAGAAAGAAATGCAGAGTTTTAGGGTTTGATTGGCCAATAATTGTTGTTTCCTTTTTCTTATTGTCTTTTCTCAAATTACATAAAAGAAGAAAAGTATAAACTTTCTCTATTTTCTGTTTTTTTTTTTTCTCCACCCGATAGTAACTCGTGATATTCGTTTGTCCATGATATCTCGTGACACATTTCGGCCACTTTGATTCCATTTAACAGTAATAGCCACACTGGGAAGAATGAATAAGTCACCAACAAACATAGATAAAAGGACCCATTAATTGAAGAATATTAGAGGCTTTAACAAGTCGTGTCTTTTCAATAACTCACTTTGTAACACTTCGAACTATTTCTCTCATCCTCTTCTTCTTCATATTATTATTATATTTTTTTCTTTTTTATTAAATAGTATTTTAGGAAGAAAAAAATTATTGAGGCTGTGGTATTGGTCCGTGGGTAGAGGGTTTGGCTCTAGATCGAAGTGCTTGTGAATTGTATGATTTGTATGGAAGGAGATGTGATTTTAGCATTAAGTGTGAAAAGGGCATAGAGCTACTCTTGGCTTTTTGAGTGTGCCGTTTAGCAGCAATCTATGGCCACCAAACTCGAAGAAGGAAGAGAAATATTCTTGTTTTTTATATGTGGTATGGGGATCACAGAAAATGTCAGTCTCCTCTGCTATTTGTAAGATAAGAGCTTATCCTAAAGTAATATTATATCTTGTGTAGAGATGTTTCAAGAATATATTGCTTACAAAAGATAGTCTTTTGATACAATGTGATGTTTTTTCCCATCTCCGTAAAGAAGTGGAGGAATCAATGTCACCATTTTTTGGTAAATGTGTTCAATATGTGTGGAAATGGATGAGTGAGAGCCAAGTTAATTTTATTGAAAGTTTTAACTGAAGATGGGAATATTATTGATAGTTTGATTCATAATCTCTGTATTTGACTATGTAATTTTACGTGGTAATAAAATTGACATGAAGTTTATAAATATTATGATTTGGATTCTTATATTATAACTTTAAACAATACTACTTTACTGATATACTTTGATTTATTTGTTAATGATAATATGTTAACATATTGTTGTGAATATATATATATATATTATTCGTAACACTGATTTATTTGCAATTATATAACTATTAACTTATTTCATATTTAAAATGTCTATATATTTTGTAAGTGCTAGTTAATTGTTTAAAAATAAAAATGATATAATTAAAATATGAATATTTTATTATTTAAGTATAAAATCTATAAAAAAATAATTAACAATTAAAATTTCATTTTAGAATCATTATCTTTTAATAAACTTGTTTCTCTATCTTTTCTCTATATTTATAAAATATGTGTTAAATCAAATCTCATATTAGAGATCCTGTAGAAAATATAGCAAGTTTGTCATATTAAAATTTTCCTTTCTTCTGTCCATTTCTTTTAATTAGTTTTGAAAAGTTTGTATTGCATAGGTCTCTTTTAGGATAAAAATGAATTTATGCTAGTTTAAGATTATAAGCTATGATAAGGTGTTTGAATATTCTGTATACAAGTTTAATTTTTGTGTGTGGTAGGATAAGTTGGAAGTTTGACTTTAAATATAAATAGATAAGGGAAAGTAGTTAAGTTTTATATCTTAGGGTAGATGATATGAATATGATTGGTAACATGATATAAGGATTATGTGTTGTTTGAATATGCTTCAAATGTTTGTATTTGAGATAAAATTGTTTGATTTAAATGAATGAATTCAAAATGAGAGTTTAGTTGTATGTTGAGTAGTAAAAAGTCAAAATATTTCAATTGAGTTAAATTGATTCAAGTTGTTTTTTTTGTTAACAAAATATTTCATATTAGACATAAAAAATAAAGAAAAAAAACTTAGTTTGAATCAATTATATCACTTTTTATATTTTATAAAAAATTTTAATTATGTAAGAGACACCAAAGAAATAAAACTCTTTTTGAGTGAGATTTAATAATTGAGAAGTTTAAAATTTTCGTCATTGGATGAATCAAATTGATTGTTCAAATTATTTGAATAAAAACTTTCAGTGATTTTGGTTGGCTACCATGATATTTGGATAATATATGAATGAAATGTATGCATTTGTTCTTTAAAATGTGTATATGATTTTTATAAATACATGTATATATGTTTGTTTCTAAAACTCTGCTTTGCTGAATTTTGTATTTTTATATTTTGTTTATCGTCTGTAATGATATTATGTGAGAGTAGATAACGGTACGTGAGGATCATTTTATAAGTACAGACTAAGGAGATAGAAATAATTATAATTATAAGTTTATGGTTTATGTATTTTATTTTTCTTGAAGTTATATATATATATATATATATATATATATATATATATATACACAAAATGTTTGAATATTTCACAGCTAATGTAACTCTTAAAATGGGATTATATATATTTGACATTTTAGTAACTATATATGGATTATGCAGTACGTGAGATTACAATTATAATTTAATTCTTAAATGAATCAAGAATTTGTTAGAAAAGCAAAAGCTTAAAAGTGAAAATAAAGCATCTTGATTGACTTTGTCGTGAAAACAAAAGAGATAGACGAGGTATGACATTGAGAATTACGTTGATGGAAAGTAAATCTTCCAAAACGTGACTTACCGTATTTAGAAGTCAAGAGAAAACAGCCTTTGTGGATAATTTCCAACCCACCTACGTACGTAGTTATTAGTTACACACAAAGGAAAAAAAAAGATTGTTTTGACGTGTTCAAATATTACACACACATCCTTATTAAAATCTTGTTAATGGTTTTCTATGCGTGCAAACAACGTCTCCAGGCAAAACTTATTTAATCACCACTTCTCCAAAATGGCATTCCCATAATCATACCAGAATTTATGCTTGTATCTAAAACCTTTAGTCCAATCATATAATTCCAACGAATTAATGTTTATTTTTTCAAACTAAGAATAATATTTTCGAATTTTATGATAAATGATAAAAAAGACCTTAGGGGAGTATTGTCTTTTAAAATGAGAACCTTTAACTTCTAAATTAGTCATAGTTTACCACATGACTTTTAGATACCACCATTAATATTCTTTTAAATTAAATTCAAACGTTTTGTATGACTAAACTATGTCTTACTATTTTCTTTTTCACACGACACGTTAGCCTAATTAAGGTAATAAATTGAAGGGAGACAAAGTACGGATTACATATATATATATAATTTCGTTTATTTGTTTCTAATTAAACAAACTAATTGGTTTAATTTTATTTATTTGTCCTGTTTGTAATATCTATATAGTTCTGTATTGCATGTTTGATATAATAGTTTCTTCATTTTCTTTTTTCTTTTGGCTGAACATTATTTGAGTTGTTGGGTTATGTTGGTCCCACAATTTATGGTACGCAAATTGTCTGGTTCATAAACCAAGGACGGTTTGCATCTCATTCAATAATTTATGTATAGCCATTATGCAATAAATTAAATTAAATTTTGTAGGGAGACCATTATTTACTACTCCTATAAAACCAATTTCCTGAAACATTAATTATGAATTAACTTCATTTGGAATGTGACTTGCAGATACAATGGTAACGTTGATGTGAAAGTCATAATCATTGAAGATTACTTTAAACTTTTGATATAGTTATTGTGAAAGCATTGCCCCAATAAATTAGTACCATGCATTTCAAAATTTTTTTATACTTCTTGGAAAGGACAACTATAAATACAGATAAGATCTTCAACACTCATGTGCAGTAGCTATGCATATACTTTTATTATTATTACTATTATTGAAATAACTAACTTTAATCTTAATTAAAAACATTTTAGCAATGTATAGTTAAGACACTAAACTATTTACTAATTGGAGTGTGTAAGTTTTATGACTAATAATTTGTACACAGTGTAAACGCTAGGAAACACATTTTCTACGCAAACACAAGCTTAGCAGACCTAACACTCAAATTCCAACCATGAAATTTAACAAACAATGGAGTTAAGTTATGTATATAATGCCTATGGATAATATTTTGCTTCAAAATACGAGGCAACTACTGTTTTCTTAAACTGATTAGTCAAACAAAGGTTACGTGCTACAAATGATTGATACAAATATTTATTTGAAGTCTTCAAAATAAGGGAAAAGAATTCATAAAATGTTGTGTACTTTTTTCATTAATTAATCTCAAGCATGATACTATCCAAGATTGCATATCCAAATATTTTTTAAAATAGATCGTCATTGGTATTTATTATTTAACTAGAAGAGATTTAAAGTTGATAAAAAGATGTTTTGCTGAGAATTCCGCATTCAAATTTTTTTTATATGAAAACATTTCATTCCAATAATAATGTCAATAGTATCAGCGAAATTAGCATTTAATTTAGTGGACTAAGATATCCAAAAATCATAAAAAAGTATTGCACTCGAATATTAAAATAATTATTTTAAATTGATTATGTAAAATAGTGTATTTAACTATAAACTTATTAAAATTATATGGGGACATATTAAAAATTTGGTAGGAAACACATTTTTTCACGTTATATTGAGTGATGGTAATAAAAAGAATAAATGAAAATATATGAGAAAAATGAGATTAGAAGTTAAACTTGTTTATTAAAAGAGAAATAGAAAATAAATGACTAGAGACATAAAGATAGTAAAATCAGATTTATTATTTTTAAATTTATTTTCAGTCTCTCGATCAAGCAATTCAACTTTATTAGAGAATTAATTAATATTGTTTTAAGATAATACTAAAACAAAGGTGAAAGTCTCACTTTCTAAGCTTGGCACCATCTTCCCTTTGTCTTAAAATAACTGCCACTTTAAGTTTTTTTTTTTTTCATAAAGATTCAAAATAACAATAAACATACTATTTTAAAATAATTTTACTAAAATAAATTTACCATTTTAATAAATACATTATTGAGATAAATTACGTAATTAATTAAGGTACAAATTAAGAATTAAAATAAAAACGTTATTGTAAAGTGATAATATCAATCAACTTTAAAAAAAATTCAAAAACTAAAATTACCCTCATTTTGGGACTAATGAAGTGATATAATGGTAGACAAATGCTACCAATGCTCTTGTGGTATACTTAAGAAATTTACATATATTTTTATGAGGATGAGGAGAAATGTACTCCCTGTATACTCAAATAAAGAAAAAAAAATAATGATGTTTAATAACCTTAAATATAAGTAAATTATAAATACCTCTACATATTTAATATTTTGTTTAAACTTAAACATTGTTTACCATAAATAATATCAAAGATAATTCACAAGTTTAAACAAAATATTAAATAGAATATTAAAATAATTTAACTACCATTCTTAATCATTACATCATTAAGTAATTTTATTTATATTTAAATTTAGAGATAATATCAACATAATTATTTAATCTCTCATGTAATTTTCAATAAAAAAATATTTTAATTCCTTGAGCAATTTCCTAAGGACAATTGTTAACAATATTTTTTTTATTGAAAATTATGGTAAAATTTTATAGTCATATTAAATATTGCTTCTGTAAAGACTTTTGTAGAAAAAATTCACTATATTAGATTATAGAATACAAAGTGAGTGAAACAAAGTTTTTTTTCTTTTTCTTTTAAGCTATGAGTGCTGTGTGGAGACTGGAAAAAACAAAAGTGTTTCTCCTTATCCAAATGGCTCAATAATAGAGAAAATATGGACTGCTCTTCAATTATTGTTAAGCATGCTGCATATAAAGAAAAATGCCTTACAAAATTATTTTTCTTAATTCTTCTCTCTCTCAAACGTGATCAGAAATGATATGTGAAATGAGAGACAGGCCGGCTAATTTGACTTGAATACAGAAGAGCATGCTTCTGGATTTTTTCACAGTTAATATATTATTCAAACAATTGCAAATTATTTGAGTTTTAGGACCATGAATGGATAAGTTTCTTCAATAACAAATGCTTCCTTATGAGTTGAAATGTCTTCCATGTAGATCCCTCAAACACCAAATACTACGTTGTTAACATTTTGTATAAAAAGTGAAATATCAAATGTTTTCGAAAAAGATAGGAAAAAAATGTATACTAAGATATTTTATCTATTTTGGCCTATATATTTGATCTTCTCCTTAATATTAGTTCAACCTATTACATACTGTAATTGTTTTCATCTAATATAAGAACATAAATATTTGTTACTAATTGAAAAAGGTAACAACATTTAATTATACTAATTTTATTTTAAAAAATCAATATTTGAAAGATCAAACACCATTTACTAATTTAATTTTTACAAAACATAAAAGAATGCATATGTTTTTTAAATTAATGTTTTACAAATTCTTTCAATGGACTCATATTATCTCTCTATATATAATAACAATAATAACTAAAATCTTTCTTAATAAATTTTAGTTTAGATAATTTATCTTAACAATTTTAATTTATATTTTTTAATCATAAATTAATTTGATGAAAAAATTATACAAAATTATATATTAATAAATTATTATTATTATTATTATTATTATTATTATTATGCAACTTAAAAGAAATAAATTTGTATTCTGAGTCCACAAGAATCTAAATAGGCTGACGGCCCATAAAAGCCGCTTTTTTTTTATGAGGCCGAACTCTGGCCTACTAAAGAGGTAGACTACCTATAACATATGGGGTGGTGTTCAATTTTACTCTCACTTAACTTTTTTATTTGAATTTAATTTCTATATATAAAGATTTCTCTATTTTTATTAAATAAAAATTACGTGTTAGAATTATTAAAAATTCAAAATAAATTATTTATATATCCCATATTTATTTTTTAATAACAGTCTTAATTTTGTTGTGTATTGTATTATATTATCTTATATTATATTATTATTATTAGTAGTATTTTTACACAATTTGGTTTTTACAAATAAATATAAGGAGTTGGGATGTAAGGTAGAGTTTGAATAGATGTACATGACTAATTAATTGAAGAGAATAGTCGAAAACCACTTTTGTAAACATGCACTTAAATATAAATTACTTTCTTTCAGCATGTAATATTAAGATGGTCCTTGAGATCAGGTGAAGATATATTATAATCCAACACATGCATTTCTATTAAAAAAAAAATTTTGAATGATCAATTGTGGAAAAACTTTAATATTCAAGTCAGCATGGGTGAGTGTGTGCTTACACATTGGATATGTAACTATATTTATATTTAGTCTCCTATATATTATACATATATTATACGTGTATAATTGAAATTTAGACCAAAATAATATATATTTTTTTCAATATCATATTGTGTTAAATATGTACTCAAATAATGTATTCTGTAAAATAATTATTCAATTAAAGCAGTTTAAAATTTGGTTCTATTCTGAATCTGATTTTATTTTTTTATTTTATTTAAAAATGAAAGAAAAAATTTAAAATTCAAAAAGAAAAAATATTAGCTTGAAATATAAATATTTTGAATAAAATTATATAAAAATATATATTTTAAAAAATAAAAGTTTAGAAAGGTAATTATATTGAGATATAATATTTTAGAAAAATAAATATATTAAAAAATAATAATTTAGAAAAATAATTATATTAAGAAATAAATATTTAAAAAATATTATAATTTAAAAATTAATTATTTAGAAAATTAATTATTTAAAAAATAATTAATTGAAAATTTAAACATGTGAAAATTTAATTTGTTAGAAAATGAATTATTTACTTTGTATTGAATTAAAAAAGTTTAATATTAATAGCTATTTATTCATAAATGAAATGCAGATTAAGTAAATGTAAATATAAAAACTGTAAAAAAACCCTATATTAAAAAAAATTTATAAATCAATTTTCAATTTTTTGTATATACCATTTTAAATTTTTTAATCATACACACAATTAATAAAATAATTATGATAATAACAACATAAATAAAAATAGGGAATAGTGTTCTTTATAAAAAAATTATTTTTGTAAATGATTACTTTTCTTTGAATAATTATTAAATTAATTATACAATTATATATGTTATAATTATTATATTTATTATTCAAAAATAAATAATTTAAATTATATAAAACATTTTCCGCTATTTTTTTTTTAAAAAATTCTTTCCTCTTTTCTGTGAAATTTTCAAACCAGAATTTTAAAAATAAATTATTTCAAAATTTATAAATGCTAATTTTGTTAACAAATTTTTCTTATTTACATATTTTTCTAAATAGTTATTGCTTAAAATATATGTTTCTTTGTGAATAATTATTTTTCTAAATTGTTATATTTGGTCTGATTATTCTTCTAAACATTTTTTAAGAAATCATTGTCCAAACCAATTTTTTAAAATAATTATTTTTTAAAATTAAAAATTATCAATTTCTCTTTCTTTTATTTTTAAATAAAAAAATAAAATTAAGATCAGAATGAAACCCAATGTTATACTGGATTGCTCGATTTAAATAATTGTTATGATATTGTATTCGATAAATAAATAATTCAAGTGTGCTATTTCAGTCAAAATTCCTATATAATGTAAGGTACCAAGCTATTAAGGATATTTGGAATGTGTAGTTTACTCTTAATTTTTGTAGAGATTACCACTGTTTTTATCTCAATCTTTTCTATTATGGGCAGGATGATTTTTAGTTGATTTTGGAAGAAGATAAATTTAAAAATAATTTTTGAAAGCTGTAGTCCATTCAAGAGTGACCTAGGATGTCATTGTCACTTCTAGAATTTTATTTTATTTTATATATAAAAAATATTTCATGGAAAGAAAACATAAGACAGTCTGTGTTGGTCTCCCTTGAACACAAACCCTGTCTTTGTCACTATTTAGAAGTGCAAAACTTTAATTAATGTGGTCCATTGATCACTGGCAATTAGACCACACCATTTTCTCACTTTCAAGGTAACTTGTCTTTAATATTCTTCTTTCCCTTTAGTTGGTAGTGCTTCTCAAGTTGTGGGCGATGGAGGTTAAACTTGTGAGTGAGAGAAATTCTTCTAGTGTGCCTCACATTTTCATCCCAATTGTGTTTTCAATTTTTTGTTGGTGCATCTTATCTCATTTTGCAATTCTATTTCATATTCATATTATTCCAAGGAGTGTGCATTGCATATTATTCTTTGTTTTGTTTTTATTCTTGGGTTTGGTTTGATAATTTGCTCCATTTGAGATTTGTCCTAGTTTGATGTTTGATCATATTGTCTTTTTTGTAAAAGATGCATTTCCCTGTACTTTTGTTGTGTGATTGGAAGTTTAGTTTACTACAGAATTTCTAAAGCACCAATTAAATTAAGAAATAAAGTGAAACACCAATTTAAAATTAAAGAAGAATGTAAAAATAATTATAAGGCTCCTAGAATGATTAATTCATATGATTTTGAAAAATCTAAGAATGTAAAAGGGCAAAAGGTTAAGAGAATAAGTAATGACAGAACTAGGTAGAAGGGAGAATAATGATGTGACATAGGGGTTAACTACTCAAAGTAATGCAATGCCAAATGAGAATGGAAGTTTTTTTTTTTTTTTTTA
>Ga0209700_103034_pt1 | contig 32923 bp, 12 predicted proteins | sample SiratroredBW_FD_187528 | JGI IMG/M metagenome (GOLD analysis project Ga0209700, IMG submission 187528) | Root nodule microbial communities of legume samples collected from California, USA - Siratro red BW (SPAdes) (version 2) | ecosystem: Host-associated > Plants > Roots > Nodule | place: USA...
ACCGTCTTAAGACGGGCGTCGTAGGGTGCTGATACCTTCCCTACACGTAACCGACTCCCGAACCTTAATCTGTTTTTGCAGACTTATTTTTGGTTTTTCTATAGTTTTCCATAATAAACTATGGTGATGACTCTCCTGTTTCAAAATCAAATTTTTTTTTTTGTTCGCCATTCCCGTCGTGATACCGGTTGCGACAAAGAGTATTACTAATGGTACCTTTCTTTTTAAGTTTTGAACTCACTTGTTAACTTTTTTACTCAAATGGTTAAATTAATTGAGATAAAATTAAACTCAGCATATTCCAATGATATTCTTAGATAACAATCAATTACCATATTCTAAAATCTTTCTTGCAATTCCTGTTAGAGTGACTCTAACTTGAAGATAACATATATGAATTTAAATTTAATAACTAACGTGGATCATTGATGCTACTAGTCAACATTATAATTCTCACAAATTTCATTACATTATGCTTGTTGATTTTCTTTGTAGTTAATGGAATAAAATTATGTTATTTATGTACCACATTACTACAACATCTTTTATAGTCTTTTTCTTTAGGAAAAAAAAAAAGTTATAAATAAATGCATTGAAGCTATGCATGCAAGCACCTACGGCTTGACTCTTGAACACTGACTCAACTAATATTTATTTGTTCATTTTTTGAACATATTTTTTTTATTACTTGAAATGATTTATATTACTATAATTTCTTCAATTAATAATATATTATTATTTTTATTAATATACTTTTATATACTTTTTTTAAACACTCTGAATAATACATTTAAAAATAATAATTTAGCTTTGCATTATTTGAAAATAGATTAGTTTAATATAATATTTTATCCTTATTTCTATTAATTAGTTTCGTATAGTAAATTACTTAAATTATTAATTCATTATTTAAAAATCCAAAAACAAAATAGAAATAGACATTTGTATTATTTGTTTTTTTAACTATTTAATAAATTATTCCTTTTCTGATTTTTTAAGACAAAATCGGAAATCTGGTATAATTAATTCCAAGCGATCTTCCGACATAAATGGAGGTGTTGAGTTTTAATTTTTTGATTTGTCTTTAATACCGTTTTTTCCTCTAGCCTATATAATAGGTTGTTTCTAGCTTTGCTTAGTTTTATGTTTTTATTTTTTGTCGTTTTTTATTTTCTTTCTCTCAATAAATGCATATCCCTCATGCATGCATATACTTTTTCTTGCTTTACGTTGCATAGAGTAGACACATATGCTATGCAAATTTCGAAATCATAATGGACAATTTTGAAATATGGTATCGGAGTAGGTTAATTGTGTTATGCTTTTGCTAGTTTCCGTTTTTTCTTTTCACTATTTATAGGCGTATGGTAAAATAAGATTGAACTTTTTTTGTTGTATTTTTCTTTCTTTCTTTTCATCGAACTGAGTACAAAGTTGCTCATAATAGATATTTTTCAAAATCTTTCAAGTCTATATTATTTATATTTTGGTTAGAATGCAGATATAATCTTGATTAATTTTTAGTTCGATAACGTAGATTATAACATTCGGAGTAAAGGTACGAGACATGACTTATTTATGAATAACAAATTGAATTTCATTGATGAAATATATTCATTTCACTATAAGATATATGAATGCTCAAATAGCTCATAGTACTGTTTATAATATTATAGATTTTTGAGAATATTTGAAGGAAAGGTTTTTAAAAGGAGATAATTTTAAAATTTCTAATTTTTTACAAAAGATACATTCTATAAAATAGGGTGAGAGGAGTGTGATTGAGTTTTTTTATTGACTTGAAGATATTGTGGAAAGAACTTGAATCTTTAAGACCAACTTCTAATTGTGTTTGTGAGACAAGATGTAGTTACGCCTTGATCAAGAATGTGGTTAAACATAAAGAGTCACAACATATTATGTGTTTTCTAAAGAGTTTTAACGACGCTTATGTTATTGTGAAAACTCAAATATGAAGAGTGTGACTAAGTTTTTTATTTACTTGAAGACGTTGTGGGAAGAACTTGAATCTTTAAGACTTACTCCTAATTGTGTTTGCGAGATAAGATGCAATTGTGTCTTGATCAAGAAGGTGGTTAAACATAAAGAGTCCGACATGTTATGTGTTTTTTAAAGAGAGTCTTAACGATGTTTATGTTTATGTGAAAACTCAAATATGAAGAGTGTTGCGAGTTTTTTAATTGAATTGAAAACGTTGGGAAGAACTTGAATATTTAAGACTCACTCCTGATTGTGTTTGCGAGACTAGATATAATTAAGCAGTTGTGCCTTGATCTAGAATGTGGTTAAACATAAATAGTCAGAACATGTGATGTGTTTTCTAAAGAGTCTTAATGAGTTTATGTTACTATGAAAACTCATATAAAGAACGTGATTGAGTTTTTTTTTTTTTTTTTTTTGCAGTCCGTGTTTGATCATTCTTTGTTTGTTAAAAGAACTTTGAACTTGTTTATACTCATATATCGAACATGTAACTCAACATTTGGACAAAGCTTTTAAAATTAAAGATTTGTGTAATCTGAAGTATTTTCTTGATCTTGAAATTGCTAAACCTAGAAGAGGAATCATGTATCTTGAAAAGGAAGTATGCGTTTGATATACTCATTGACAATGTTCTTATTGCAACAAAACCTTATTCTACTCCCATGATTAAAGAAACGAAATAAATATTCCAACAAGGAATTCCTTTACAAAATGTTTATTCATTTCAATGTCTTATTTTGAAAGATTGTTGTATCTCACGAATACTAGACTATATATAAGTTACGTAATACAATTTTTGAGTCAATTCCTACATGCTCACACCTTGAATCATTACAATACTATTCATTACATCTTAAGCTATGTTTAAAATTCTGTGGGACAATGCTTGTTTTTTCTCAACAATTGAAATTCACAACTCAAAGGATTTAGTGATTCAAATTGAGTCACCCATCCACAAATAAGACATTACACTACCAATGTGTTCCTTGGATCCTTCCTTATATATTGAGAATTGAAAAAAGAGTCCACCATCTCTACTTATCATCTAAAGTAGAATAATAAATTCTTGCAACCATCACTTATGAGATTCAACATATTGAAACACACTTTCCTCTTATTTTATATTGTGACAACCAATATACAAGACATATAGTTTCCAATCACAACTTCTACCATTTTATAATACATAAAAATAAATTGTCACATTGTTTGGTAAGCTCCGAATCCAAGCCAAGCTCTTATAGCTGCTTTCCACAGCACCATAATATCCGCTCATCAAACTCGTGATATTTTTACCAAACTTATTGAACGTATAAGTATCAACACCCAAGCTTGGAATGATAGACATATTCACTTAAGCTTAGGGGCTATTAAGTTTTAATTTTCTGTTTTGCGTTTGATATCCATTTCGTTTTTTGCATGCATGCAGATATTTTTTTTCTCGCTTTACGTCGCATAAAGCATACACATATGCCATACAAATATCGAAACCTGGACAATTTCCAATCGGAGGTGAGAACTCTAGCCATGAACAATTAATAAGGATAAATAAAGTGGGGCTAAGTTTATTTGAATTACCAAAAAAAAAAATAGTTTAGTGCAGAAGAAAAATCATTAGAAGCAAGTTGAATGTTAAAATGCCAAATTTTTCCTCTCCTTAGATGTCAATTTGAGAAGTGACCTTATTCGTATTTATCAAATAATCAAACTGCATCAACAAGCGAACTTTTGAATAGTATTTGTTTAGATAATCCTTATTTTCTCAAACTTCGAAAATGTAACTAGTATAAAATTGCGACTCCCCGTTTGTGAAAAACAAGAGAAATAATTGATGGAGCAAAGGAGGAAGGTGATGGAAGGTGTTCTCAAAAACAGCAAGAATCCAAAATTGGCGTGGCAATTGGTGAAGCGCGTTCTGTCTTCCCCTTCCTCTGCCTCTTCCGTCACCGATCACACTCAGCACCTTGTCACCATCACAACACGCATCCTCGCCGGCGCCAACATGCACCATGAACTCCACCACCTCCACGAACTCCTCCTAGCCTCTCAGCCCCACCACATTGCCCACCCTTCCATCGTTTCCATGGTCCGTGTCCTCGCCCAATGGGGCCACATCGACGAGGCCCTCACACACTTCAAATCCCTCAGAGCCCAATTCCCCTCGTCCCCTCCCTCCCTCCCCTTCTACAACCTCCTTCTCCGCTCCACCATCCAGCACAACCGCCCCAACCTCGTCACGTGGCTCTACACCGACATGATCGCCGCACGTGTCACCCCTCAGACCTACACCTTCAACCTCCTCATCCGGTCCCTCTGCGACTCTCGCGCCTTCGACCACGCCCTCCAACTGTTCGACAAAATGCCCCAAAAAGGATGCCACCCCAACGAGTTCACTCTCGGGATTCTGGTTCGTGGCTTGTGCCGCGCTGGCCGCGTCAAACAAGCCTTGGAGCTTGTTAACAATAGTTATAGCAATAGCAATAGCAATGGCAATGACAATAACAATTCGTTTCGTATTGCTAACAGGGTTGTGTACAATACTCTTGTTTCTGCATTCTGTAGAGAGGAGCTAAATGATGAAGCTGAGAAACTTGTTGAGAGGATGAGCGAGCTAGGGGTGTTGCCTGATGTTGTTACTTTTAATTCGAGGATTTCGGCGCTTTGTAGAGCTGGGAAGGTTCTGGAGGCATCGCGCATTTTCAGAGATATGCAGATGGATGAGGCATTGGGGCTTCCTAGACCCAATGTTGTAACTTATAATTTGATGCTTAAGGGGTTCTGTAAACATGGGATGATAAAGGATGCACGGGGTTTGGTTGACACCATGAAGAAAGCTGGGAATTTTGTTTCTTTGGAAAGTTATAACATATGGTTGTTGGGTTTGCTCAGGAATGGGGAGATATTGGAGGCTCGCTTAGTTCTTGATGAAATGGCGGCAAAAGGCATTCAACTGAATGCTTACACGTATAACATTATGGTGGATGGGTTATGCAGGAACCATATGCTGTCAGATGCAAGAGGGTTGATGGATGTGATGAAGAGCAATGGGGTTTACCCAGATACGGTTACTTATAGTACACTCCTGCATGGATACTGCAGTAAAGGGAAGGTTTTTGAAGCTAAACATGTTCTTCATGAAATGATAAGGAATGGTTGTCAGCCTAATACTTATACTTGCAACACGTTGCTGCATAGCCTCTGGAAAGAGGGGAGAACGCTAGAAGCAGAGGAAATGCTGCAAAAGATGAATGAAAAATGTTATCAACCGGATACCGTAACCTGCAATATTGTGGTCAATGGTCTCTCTAGAAATGGAGAATTGGACAAGGCAATGGAAATTGTAAGTGAGATGTGGACTAATGGACCAACATCCCTTGATAAAGGAAACACATTTGCCACTCTAATTAATTCAATCAGTAATGTATCAAACTGCTTGCCTGATGGAATCACATACACAACTTTAATTAATGGACTTTGCAAAGCTGGGAGGCTAGAGGAAGCCAAAAAAAAGTTTATTGAGATGTTGGCAAAAAACTTGCACCCTGATTCCGTAACTTACAATACATTCATATGGAGTTTCTGTAAACAAGGGAAGATATCATCGGCCTTCCGTGTCTTGAAGGATATGGAGAGAAATGGTTGTAGCAAGACTCTTCAAACTTATAATGCATTGATCCTAGGTTTAGGAAGTAAAAGGCAAATATTTGAAATATATGGATTGATGGATGAGATGAGAGAAAAGGGGATTGCTCCAGATATTTTCACTTACAATAATATAATAAGTTGCCTCTGCGAAGGAGGAAAAGCAAATGATGCCATTACTCTTTTTCATGAAATGTTGGATAAGGGCATTTCTCCTAATATATCTTCCTTCAAAATATTGATTAAAGCCCTCTGCAAGTCTAGTGAATTTAAAGTAGCTTGTGAACTATTTGAGGTAGCTTTGAGTATATGTGGCCACAAAGAAGCCTTGTACAGTTTATTGTTCAATGAATTACTTGCTGGAGGACAACTCTCGGATGCAAAGGAGCTATTTGAAGCTTCGTTAGATAGATATCTCACATTGAAGAATTTCATGTATAAAGATTTGATTGAAAGACTTTGCCAGGATGAAAGATTAGCAGATGCTAGTAGCCTTCTTCATAAATTGATTGATAAGGGATATGGCTTCGACCATGCATCATTCATGCCAGTGATTGATGGCTTAAATAAAAGAGGACACAAACAGAAAGCGGATGAACTAGCAAACAGGATGATGGAATTGGCAGTAGAAGATAGACCTGTCGATCGGACTTATCAAAACAGAAACAGAGTCATTCCTGGAAAACTACAGAACGATGGAGGAAGTGACTGGAAGGACATAGTTAACAGGTATGACTATATGGGTGATGAAGATAATCAATTATTCCATTTTTTTTCTTTTGGATTCTGTTCATATTTGGAAAACAAGGTTCTTAATTCGATATTAGGAGTGAAAATTGGTTTTAGATGTGTTGGACAACGTAACGTGATGGATTTTGTGGGTTCTCATTTATAAACCTTATTAGTTAGATGGTTTCCAACTCCATTTGGTTGAAGAACTCACAAATATAAAGACGTTTCACCTTTTTTTCATCTTTGAAATTGTTGCTTTATCATGTGACATTTAAAATTATCACCTATTAGTCATCTCAAATATTGTAGTTCTATCAAACTAAAAGCAAACCTGGATCCTACTATTTTATCATTGAAACTTTGATTGTCACATAATTTACTTATGCTGCATATTCTTCCATCTTCACTAATGATCTGTTCTATTATATGACAGGGATGGTGGCAGCGGAATTGCACTGAAAACTCTTAAGCGTGTGCAGAAAGGCTGGGGTCAAGGAAGTATATCTAGTTTGCAGTCTCAGACAAATGACTTTCTTGATTACTATGATGGTAGTGGTTAATTGTTTGTTTTTGTTGAGGAATGTTTGCCCCTTCCCTAAGTTTCAACCTCAAAGGTGGGACAGGAGGAGCAGCTGATCATAGAATTTAAAGGTTTGAGGTTGGAGATATTGAAGACCTCTTTGTAAGTAAAGGTTTTCAATCAAATCTTTATTCCTCTCAAACAAATTGTGTATGTCCCTCAACTTATGCGTATGAACACCTCAATGGCTATCAAGGAAGTAATTGTGTTCCTTAATGTTGGAAATGGAGATACACTCTAGGGCCAAATAGTGATGGATCAATATATGCAACGGAGTAATTGCTCCACCATGCCAGTTGTAGCCATGGGCATAAAGCAGAGCCAGCATTTCAAGGTTCACTATTTTGGACTGATATCCTTCTATCAATTGAATGGACAGCAGAGTAGTAAAAAAGGGTTAGAACCGAATCACGAAAGAGCATGACTCCACAGAAGGCTGAGAGCTGATACTTCTGGAACAGAGATGATGTGTGATTATCTGGTCTGTTTTGGCGTGTAAGTGTATGAAGTTGAGAGAAATTGCCTGCGAAATATAGCTGAAAGTAAGATAATTTTCTCAAAAATTCATGTATCAAATAATCATTTAATTAGGCAATTATGTTATCACGAATTTTGAAGCATCAAGACCTTCTGTTTGATGTTCTCTATGGCCAACGATGTGCTGAAATGTTGTAGAAAACACAGATGGCTAGAAGCCGCATGTCCCCTTATATCTAACGTAAATTCAAGTCCCTTACATAGTCTTGTTATCTTAATCTGTTGGTAATACATAGCAAAGACTTTTAAACTTACGGAAATTGCTGAAGATCCCAACTGACTTTTTTCCAGCTTGAACTAAAAGATTGGTTAATCCGTAACATCAGCAAATGGAAGGATATAACATCCAATGGTATATGATGTTTGTGTGACTAAATATATTATTAATTTAAAATATAAAGTAAAATATATTTGTTTGTTATAAATCAGTTAATAGATATGCATATATAAAACCACCCATCTTCCTAGCTTTTAGGATAATTATTAAACCAACATTGGATCTTGTTATCTATCTATTACCACATTCAATGGTCTATGATGTTTGCAGCTACACTTTATGAAATTTGGACTACATCGAAGAGACATAGACAATAAACGATTATAAGATAATTAGAAAAATTTAACTAGAATTCCATTGGAGAAGGAAAATAATCGTTTTCAAACTAAATATTTATAAACAATCACTTAACAACTTTATTTTAATAATAAAATATAATACTTGAGTGGTTTAATTAGAAAAAGTAAACAAAAATATTATTTAAAATTTAAACTGAGATAGATTGGCCGAGATATCATAACTGTATGGAGAATTGTTTGGTTGCTTCTTAATTATTCCTATTTAAGATAAAAAAAAAAACGATAACAAAATTACGTCATCACCAACCATGACTGTAAAAAGGTAGGGCAAAGAGGATTCGGATGAAACTTCATTTTCAGTCAGCTGGCGAATAAAATTGTGCTCTTCACGTTAGTATAAGGTTGAACGATTTCATTTTGGTTAATTCTAATTAGGGGTTTTAACTGATATTTCTTTATATATGTATTTTTTTAATTCAAGTTATAAATTTTAATTAATTTAAATTTTAAAATTAGGGTAAATGTGAACGACATCATCACCAAACCCAAAAATCATGACAAGCATTAAAAATTTATTTGAGGTAGATTTCTACAGCTAAAACACATAAGTTGGTGCCATAGGCAACAACATTATTCCCTCTAAGATTGCTAAAAAATAAAAGAAAAGAACTACTAGGCAAACTACCTAAATTCTACCCTAGAAAAAAAAAGAAGAAAATCCCCAATTTCCATCTAAACATTAGTAGAAACAAGTCGGAACCATTGGTTTAGGGGATCGTCCAAACATGAAGGGTCATCATCTCCTATGCAGATGCATTTTCTGGTGACTATCTTGGTAGAATTGGAATCCTTTTCCAGGCACAAAAGCTCTCCATCCTTACCATAACTGGCCAAGTGAAGACCACTCATTGAAACAGTTTTCCAAGAACTTTGAGGAGACAAACAATCTTCTGAGAGACTTGGAGGAAGCCCTTCACCAACTGCCTTTAGACACATAGCAGAGTCCATCAACCTGATTGGAGACCCATTTCCTTCGAAACTCCATTGGCTGTTACTCTTACAATCACCCATTACAAGCTCCTTACCATTCACATGCCCACAGTAACCACTCGATGGATGGAACATTATATGAGACTTTGAGTCCTTTGAATTTGGATCTGCACAACAAGTAAAACGCAGTCACAAACATGTATCAAACATTTTTTTTTTGTGCAAATACAAAATCTACATACCTTGAATCATCCTTTGCAGAAGCTGGAACTTTTGAGTGAAATTTGGGTCTCTATAATTTTTCCATTGGAAGTCCATTACCCCATATGATTCTCCAGGTCCAATATTTCCCTGTCTAAGGTAATAGCTTCCTTGGAAAGCCCACAAGCTCCATTCCAAGTCCACGGAGGTAAAATATGACACAATGCATGGCCAGTATCTCTCGTCGGCGAAATTCCCACCATCCATGTCGTATCCAAATTCACTCACAAACAAAGGTGCTGGATTCTTACCACTCAGAAGAAAACCCGATTGCTGCTTGAACGTTTGAATGGTGGCGTTGCACACCCAATTCGCTGGTTGCACGTGCCACCTGCCCGTGTCTCCTGAGAAGGAATACACATGCGACTCATACACAATTTTGTTAGGGATGTTCAAATCAAGAGGCCTTGTCTTCAAGTAGCTAAGATCATTGTCAAAAGCTAACCCTGAAACGATGATCAGTAAATCCGGGTTAATTTCGTGAATCGTCTTCACTCCTTCGCTCACGTACTTGTACCAAACATTCCAGTTTTGACGTGAACCCCTTAGCTCGTTTCGCAAGTCCATGGCGAACACCTACACACAGTGCAACACCATTACCCAAAACATCATTTCTATTTTACACCCACCCCTTTATTGATTATTGACAAGAAGAAGCATTTCAATGTGTAAAAATCACAACTTCATAAAAAAAAAAAAAATCATGGGTTTATATAAAATATATGTGGGGGTGAACAAGTTAATTTATTTTCCCAGAATGCAGATTACTTACATTGGGTTTTCCCTTGAAGTGGTGTGCTACAAAGGCCAAACCTTGAAGCCATTCAGAAGTGTTGAAGTGCCTATCTCCGAAGAATCCATTGTGATCGGTATTGGAACAGCACCAGCCTGGGAAACTGAGATGGTTATCGATGAGCACCATGACCCCATGTGCCCCGAGAGCATCAACGACAGCCTCATAGGCCTGAAGATGGGTCATGTTCAACACCGAAGGGTTGTGTTTCTCAATGGCTGTCACCATTTCTGGAACGTCATAAGAGTGGAAGATGTCACGAACGGTGTTATTGGCATGGCGAGTGAACATGTACGTAGCATAAGACAGACGAACACAGTTGAATCCCGCTTTTGCCACTTTAGCTGCAATGACATTCAAGGGTGCTTTGTCAAGACCCTCTGCAAGCATTGGCTGGGCATGAGCCACCCAATGTGCACAGTGCAGCTTCACTCGTTTTCCCGTTGCATCGTCTATGATCCATCTCTTCTGAACTGAGAGAGGCATAGAGTTGCAACATGTTGTGAATATGGCCAAGAAGCACACCAAGAGAAGAGAAGAGTTCATCATCTTTGTTTATCAGGGTTTCATCTCATCTTTGCATCTTTATATATAGGCTTAAACACTGAGATATATATTATTATTTAATTAATATATATAATATTTTATTAATAAATGAGGGTTTGGGATGAACATTAGTGTCAAACTACAGTTTTTCTTATATATATTTTTTAATTTTTAGATCCAAGTATCTTTTTCATCATATATTTACTTCCGGCCCGTGCAATGCACGGTTATTATTTTAAACAGCACCGATACTTTGACAAAATTTACACTTAAAAGTAATATTATTTTATTAAAATATAATATTTTATTACGAAAAGTAGGTGTGAAATGGACCTAATGTTTCAACATAGTGTTAAAATATATTTATTCGCCCTATTTTAAAATTACCATATAGTTATTATATCAATTTGATATAAATGGGTAATAATTTTTCATCGGCGTGTCTTTTTCATCGTCTTTGCATGTCTGTGTAATCTTGGATTATATTTTTTAATATTGACAGTGCTGTTGTTGTTATTAATATCTATAACTGAATAATCTAACAAACTCTTCAAATTGTAACTCAATAAATAAAATTTATACAATTTGTTTTTAAAATTCGTAAATATCGTGATAGTAATATATTTTTTATAATTTATACATTAAGAGAACAGTGTAACAAACATTAGCTTCACTTAAATTATAACAAACACCTCTAATCACTGCTTTTGGATATACATGGAGCTGTTATAAATCCAATCCAAACTAAAAAAGCTACAATACAATTAATATGTTATACATAATGAGTCTATCATTATCGTTAAATTTAAATTACATCTTATTTTACTTTTATTCCTTATAAAATTATTAATTTTAAACCATTAATATTATTATTATATAATTATTTAAAATATAACTATATAATAAAATATTCATTTATTATTAATTTAAGTTATATAAAGAAAATGTTTAATTAAGTCTTACATAATATTATTTACTTAAAGCCCATTTGAATTTTTCTGTAAAGGGATGATGAGACCTTATTTCTCTCTTCTAGTCCTCAATCTTTCTCTCCAAAAATCTGTTGAGAAAATTTGGATAAAAAAAGTTTCAAATTAATTGGTTAGTTGGGATGAGAAGACTGAAGTTGAAAACTAAATAAAAGAAAAACACTTAAATCAAAATATAAAAGAAATATATTCAGCACTGAATAATAAACACATTTTTAGTAAAATTGAAATACTAATTAAACCAAAAATAAATATTTTTTTTTAACTAAAACTTTGTATGAAAATTCTTATACTTTGGTCACATAATTCACAATTAGTGAGAAAGGATAAGTCAGGTTAATCCAGAATAGACTTTAACCACCACACATGCATTAATTAGTTGACGGAATTTGCAACTGTTAGAAATCCAAATTAAAAATTATGCTTACAAGACAACCATTATGTGATAACAGTAGGTCTGTTATTATTTTTAAACTTAAATTACATCTTATTTTAATTTTATTTCTAATAAAATTATTATTTTTAAACTATTATTATTATATCATCAATTTAAAATGCAAATACATAATAAAATTTTCACTTATTATTGATTTAAGTTATATAAAACAAATATTTATTTGTATTTTAGCTAAAAATTTATATGGAAATTCATGGGCTCTAATTAGAACATCCATAATTAGTTATCTTATTAGTTAGAAATATAGGAACAAATTTAGGTGGTCCTATTTATCAGTGATCTCATTATTATGCGGTAACAATAAGGTGAATTGGTTCCATAAATTCAACATTAATGAGACACATCATAACATGTAGTACTTATCAACTAAAAACCATATGTGCAAATTTCTGGAATCTTATATGGGTAAATGAATATTCAATATACTTTATCATTCACTATTTCAAAAAGGATATTCATAGGCTTTAACGAATGATTGTTTCATACAACAATATGGAGGTGCAAAGATTAGCTCTTTATCCAATGCCATATGCTATTTTTATTTCAAAGATATTGGAACAATATATAAGAGATATATTTAACTTATGAGGATTTTAACATTGTTTAGTTCAAATGAAATCAATAAGATTATTATGTTTTCAAATATGACCTCCAAAAAGTGGAATTTGTAGAACCTAAACAATCTGTTGAGAGATTTGAGAAATCTCTATCTATTTTTGGGATGGTTCTGTTGAACAAACTTGATACGGTATACATATAAAAATTTGAAAGACAGGAATAGTAAGGTATGTCCGTGGACAATATTGATGAAAAAGAATTTAGCATTTAAGGATGTTTACGCAAAGGTTATATTGGAGGAGGATCTAATACGGGGATGAGGAATAATGAAATGATCTTTATGGTTTTTCATCATGTCATGTGTCTTTTGTTGTTTTGGTTGTAATTTTTTTTCTAATTAAAGTTATTTTTGTGTCTTTTCTATTAGTGAAAGTATTATATGATAATTAGTGAAAAGGATATATTTTTCTATATAATTTTATCTTTTTTAAAATTCTTTTTATAATACTTAGAGGAGGAGAAAAAAATTATGGGTTATTGTTGCAAAATTTACACCATTACATAAAACTCCATGTAAATCTTAATCATTATAAAAAGAGGGAGATTATTGATCAAGTTGATCAAGGAATACAAATACTGGAGATTCTTGTGTTTAAAAGTTTTGTTTTGATAATAAACCAAATTCATCGTAATCTTGTGCATTATTATTATTTTCATGAGAAATTGAATGTGATTCATGCATATGGAGATAGGTATGTGCATTAGATTCTGCATTATGTTAGTCAATTGCCTTTTCTAAACTTAACCATATTTTTGAAAATATTTATAAGAAGGCTTTAAAAAAAACTAATTTATTTTTCGTGTAATCAACTAATATAAATGAGTTATTTGCTCATCTTTATTAATAATCCATTATGTGGAGTTTGTTTTAAAAAGATATTTTGTGGTTAATCATATCACCCGAATAGTTAATTATATTGTTCTTGTTGGATTTTAGATTAAAAAAAAACAAAATAATTAAAGTCTTTCTAGATTCATATGCCTATTAATCACTTCAAAAGTTTTTAAAACACCAATTTCCCTTCTCTGTAGCTTCAAAATGTGAATAATATTATAATAACTTTCTTTTAATTTATAAAAGATAAGGATGGAAATGAAATAAGATAAGCTTGTACGATATCTTTACATTGTAATAGTTGGGTGTGTTTGCATTCATCTTATTTTGTCTTTTATAAACTTTTCAAGATATGTCTTGTAGTGTAATTTTTCTCTTTGACATTCTTGAGATAATTCTAAGTTTGTTCTTCTAAATTTTTAAGGTGTAAAATTTCTTGAATTAACTTAAGCCTCCACTCAAAATCAGCTTGAACGTGATATTATTGTACTTGTTATTGATATATAAAAAAGGTAACTAGTTACAATAACATAATATCTTAAAGTATATAATTTTACTTTTTATGCATGATATATGAGGTCACTCTTTCAACATAATTGATTATTTTGTTTTAAGAAATGATATAGTTGTTATAATATCTCTTTATTCAATATAATAATATTATTATAAAATGGTAGTGTGTTGTATGTTGATTTGTATATATGGTGAACATTGATATAGATATAGGTAATTTTTTTCTTTTAATGCTTTATTTTTTTTATATTGAAATATGAATGAACGTATAATAGTTCTTTCCTTTATTACCTAGTTATAGCCATTAGATATCATATTTTAGATAGATAGACAGCTAATCTCTTAACACATACTTATATGAACTATTTATAAGAAATAACTTAAACACAAAATATGTAAGGAAATTATTAAATGAATAATTAGTTCAAGATTAATCATATTTATTATCATTAAATTAAAACTTAAGTTGCATGAGTTGTCTAGTATGTTTATATTATCTAAAACTAGATAGATCATGTCTTAATATATAACTTCTTTTTGTTGGAATCAAGATGAAAAAAAAGTGGTTTGATAGGTCTTAAATTGATGCAACAGACTATTAAAAAGATTATCCATATATAAGAAGGAACAAAAATGCCTTTTAAGCGGATAAAAATATGTAAATAAGAAAAATAGTATTTTTGAAGTTCATAGTTGGTAACCATGTGTTTCTACAAGTTACACCTATAAAGTGTAGGATGAGCTATTAGGTTAAGAAAGTTTACTCCTTAATTTATTAGACCATATCAGACTTTTAGGAGAATAAATTTAATAATTTATGAGTTAGCTCTAAGACATTTAACTAACTTACATTTCATATATCTCAATTGAGAAATATATATTTCAAATCTCGATCATACATTAGAACATGACAAAAATACAGTTTGAGAAAACTTATCAATTGAATCTAAACTTATTTGTATAAAAGATTGATATACGAAACATCTAAGGAGTAGAGATATTAACATGATAAAGGTGTTGCAAAATTCAAGATCTATAAATTCTACATGGAAATTAGAAGAAGAAAAACAAAATGAGAGAATGATATCCTTATCTTTTCCATAACAAGTATAATTTTTTAGGATGAATGTTTTTTTTTGTTGGAAAGAATATAAGAAGTTGTTTATAGGAATTTTAAGTAAAATGATTTTGAATAGCGAGTATTATTTTCAAGTTAAACTTTTATTACATAAATTAAAAATTTAATTATTTTTTATTTCATAAAATTTATCATTTCTCTAAAAATTCTCTTTATTTTTTGAAGTAAATATCATATTTTTTATAATATCTGACCTTATAAAATGTAAGAATGAGTGAAATACATATATTTCATTGTAATTTTTATTAGAATAAGTTTTTCTTCTACTATTATATCTTGAATCTCTCTTTCTAAAATTTAAATAAATTGGATTTGTAATTTGAATGGAAAATTTGATTATTAGAGATGAATCTTGATTAGTTTAAGATTATAATAATAATAATTATGATTTTTGAATTAAGTATCCTATAAGGAAGTTAGAATTTTTCTAGTCCTTCTTAAGCTTTGAAATCAAGTTTTAAATATCAAACTCTTAATTGTTTTAATTAAGATATTGACGAAGGGAATAAGATACTCTGAGAAGTCTTACATTGGATACCTACAGACAAATTGAAATGTTGAAAGTAGTGAGGATATATTATTAGAATTGTTTATACTATAGGTGGATGGATTAAAATGTTTTAAAGTGAATATATATTACTAGAATTGTTTATACTACTTTTTATAGGAAAAAAGTATATAGGTGGAGGAATGTTGGGAATGTGCATAGGTTGATATAACCCTCTAATTATAAATAATATGATGATGTTGATTGATATAGATGTAATTAATTATACATGTACTTAATTATGTTGATGTGAAAATCAGATTTAGAGAACTTTCGAATGGTATAGTTATATTTATTCAGACAAGTTGTTCATTTGTTGTTTAAAGAATAGAAGGATTCCCCCATTAACTATAAAGTATGGGATATTGATGTCAGAAAAGAAAAAAGAGGTGCAGTTAACAATTCCCCATTAAAAAGTTGGTTCATGTTCCAGATGTAGGCTTATGAACAAACAAGAAACCCAAATGAGCTGAAAGTCCATAAATGAAGATAACCTCTCTATGAAAATATAAAAAGGAGGTGATGCGTGATTTTGAAAAAACTGGTAAAGGCTCAATAAAAAGGAAAAAGAAAAAAGGTAGAGCAATGAGTTGCAGGGTGAAGTCGCTTTTCTGGGCTGTCTCCTTTTGAAACCCAAAAGAAGAATAAGTAGTTGCAGCACTACACCTTTTGTCCCAACTACTTAAATTTACCCTCCACAAAGCAACAAAGGCCCTAACTCTTATTTTCCCTCTCCAAACATGGGAGGTTCTAACCTCTTCATATTCTTCCTTTTATGCTTCACCACTTTTTTCACTCTCTTCCCCACACTCTCCATCTCCACAGACACCTTAACAAGATCCCAATCTCTCCAAACCAACCAAACCCTCCTCTCCCCAAATGCAATCTTCGAGCTCGGTTTCTTTTCCTACACCAATTCCACCTGGTACTTGGCCATATGGTACAAGGCCATCCACGATACAGATAAAACTGTGGTGTGGGTGGCAAATCGTGACACCCCACTTCAAAATTCCCTCGGCTTTCTCAAAATAGACGACAAGGGAAACCTCCTCATTGTAAACCAATCCCAAAAACCCGTGTGGTCCTCCAACCATGCCACACCAATAACCAACCCAGTTCTTCAGCTCTTGGATTCCGGGAACCTGGTTCTTCGAGAAGAAAACGAGAATGACCCCACAAGGTTCCTCTGGCAGAGCTTTGATTACCCGACAGATACCTTGTTGCCCGGCATGAAACTAGGTTGGAACTTCGACACGGGGATGGAGAAGCACCTAACCTCGTGGAGGGTCACAAATGAAGATCCTTCAAGCGGGGATTTTTCCTTCAAGCTAGATTATCGTGGCCTCCCGGAAATATTCCTCTGGAACAGGGACCAGAGAATCTACCGAAGTGGACCTTGGAATGGCGACAGATTCAGCGGGGTACCCGAGATGCAACCCGTTACCGATTCCATCAAGTTCACGTTCTTCGCGGATCAGCACCAAGTATACTACACATTCTCAATTGCGAACACCTCCCTGTTCTCGAGACTCTCTGTGAACTCAGTGGGGCAACTGCAACGCCTCACGTGGATACAAAGCACCCAGGTTTGGAACAAATTCTGGTACGCTCCGAAAGATCAATGCGACAACTACCGAGAGTGCGGTCCCTACGGGGTCTGTGACACCAACACGTCACCGGTGTGTCAGTGTATCACAGGGTTCCGGCCCAGGAACCAGCAGGCGTGGAATTTGCGAGATGGGTCTGATGGGTGTGTGAGGAACACGAGATTGGCGTGTGGGAGTGACAGGTTTCTGCATATGCAGAGGGTGAAATTGCCAGAGACAACGTCGGTGTTCGTGAACAGGAGCATGGAGCTGGCGGAGTGTGGCGATTTGTGCCAGAGGAATTGTTCCTGCACTGCTTATGCCAATATTGAGATTAGGAATGGGGGCAGTGGGTGCGTGATGTGGGTCGGTGAGCTCTTGGACGTGAGACGCTACCCTTCCGGAGGGCAGGATCTTTATGTCAGATTGGCGGCTTCTGATGTAGGTATGTTCTTCTGCACTTTCTCTTTCTGTTTCATGCTTGTTTGAACAATTGTTATTTTTAGTTTTTGTTTTACTTTTGTTTCAAATTTGAACTGTTTATAACTACCAGATTAGTGGAAGGGAAGGGTTTAGGGTCCTCTGCATCATTTGTTGTTGAATCAGTAGAGAGAATATTCGAATATGCAAAGACTGGAATAACAGAACTCCTTTGCAGTTTAGCAGTACTTATCTGTCATGTTCAAAATGAGAACTTATTCTGACATTTAACTATAATATATAACTTTTGGAAAGTGTTACTTTTTTATTAAGTAAAGTAACATAAGGTAGGTGAAATATTCTAGATGAATATAGGATTGTAGACTTAGTAACTGGTTTTAGATGTTACCAAAGACTTTAATTTAATCCAAGGAAAATTTAATGGAAATATTATAGACTGGGGAAATGTGGTAGACTATGTTACTGTGGTGCAATATGTGTGGCTATGGCAGTAAGTCACACACACTAGTCAATACTTAGCAGTGCCTATTCATAGCATTTGTGACAGATGCATTGGTGGCCAGAAAATTAATTAGCTGTATATAAGATTTTCCAAATGCTTCCACACGAAGGAAGCCAACGCATGGGTTGTTGGTCAAGGGCCCACAGAAAGGTTTTTTTATAATTTAAAATATAAAATAAAAATTATTTTTTTAAACAATAATTAACAACATCATTTTCAGGAATAAGCGCATTAAATTTTTCAATACCCAATAAAATAATTTAATGAAATCCTTGAAAATCACTTAAATTATTTAATAATTATCTTGATTCTTGTGTGAAATCCTTGAAAATCACTTATTGCAAAGTGGAGGTGATAATATTTGATTTTAATTTCCACTTATGGAAAGTTTAAATAGTTTATATTATCATGTAACTTTTAAGAAAAATGTATAGAAAAATAATTAATTTGTGTTTAATTATTAATTTTTATAAAATTAATTGAAAATTTACTCCATATATATATATATATATTATTTTCCCTCACTATTATTGAAATAGTAATGAAATATGTATACTATCACTAATTCACACATTTTATTTAATATGAATAACATGCATTTAGATAACTAATTTAACAGGAAAAATAATTGTCCAAGTTTGGCATTGTGAGTTCAAAAACCTAATCAGTACACAAAAAAATTATATTTTTATTCAACTGAGTTTTTAATAGTATTAAATTAAAATTTAATTATAATTATTAATTTAAAATATTTACAATATCGCAATATTATTTTTTTAATATAGTTACAATCAAATTAAACTAATAGTTAATTATAATAATTAAATTAGTTTTTAAGTTATTAAAAATTGAAATGCAAATAAAAATTGTAAAAAATGTAGGTTTTATCGGATTTCCCAATGAAGCAAAACTTGCAAGAATGTATTAGAAATAATGTGGCATTATGAAACTAGTTTAAAGTAAAATAAGACCTCCTGAGAATACTTATCACTGTTCCAAAAGCATGAATTTATGTTGCTAATATAACATCAATTTAGGAGACATTGATGTTAAAATCCATAGGGATAATTTTGTAAATATTAGATCACTTTCCATGTTGATTATCTTTAAATAGTAATTGTAACATGATTTAGAAAGTAGATATTAGATTTGTTCAAGGAATCAAATTAATGTTTAATTTCTACAATGATTACAAAGATAACCAATGTGGAATGTCTTGTCCAAACTACATCCTACATTAATTACAAAAACAAAAAACAACTAATATAGAATACCTTATATTAGGGTACAAACTCACTTCTTCCTCCGACATCTTTCCAACTGTACTATGCAAAGTCTTCTCATTTCTCATCTCTCAACTAACACCTTCTTAGTTGCCCCCTTTAATTATTGCCACTGAAGACCAACATATTCCTCTAGATCTAATTGTTGTTATTATTTGTTCAAATATGAATATCATGTTTTTCTTTGTCTAATAATTTAAAGAACAAGATAACTTTTTTACAAGACACCACTTTATACATAGTTATATCAATTAGAATTAGAATCAACTTATAAAGTGAAATTTTACAAAGTTAGAACTATAACCAAGGTAAAAAATACACTATGTATTAGTTATTAATTGATGCTGAAACTTTCATATTCTCCGTAGCTAGAGAGATGATACTTTGACATCTCATTTCTCTTACCTTTACACTATCCTATAAATTATTATTTTAATATAATATTTTATTAATAAAATCAACTGTAAAGTAGATGGAAGAGAAAAAGGAGTTATAAAACAATATTTTTCCTTTTCTATATTAGTAGTATCTCCATGAGTTCATTAATGGATTTACAATGTTCAAACTAACTTACATAAGAAGTTCATATTAGAATAATATGTAAGATCTTTGCACTGGGAAGATGGTCTAAGCCTTGATGTGTAAGTTCTGACTTTTAATCTTGGTAAAATATTTTTCTTTTAGTGTTACTTCTACAAAAATTCAAATTAATATATTTCCTCCTCAATATTTATTTTACAATAGATAGATAGTATTTATTTTTGCAAATTTTAATAATTTTTTGGGTGTTATATGCCGACATTATATCACAAGTGTCACTTACTTTTTTTTATTTAACTCATTAACACCTAATTAAAGTCATGCAATATTTAGATAAAATAATAATAATTTACAAATTTTGAAAAAAAAAATCAAAACATAATAATTTTACCTTCACTAAAAACATGTTAGATGTGATTTTCTTGTCTTTCTCGCCGTATCTTTATCTTAGATTGACAATTGATTTGCTTTTCCTTTTCTTCTTTGTGCCAAAAAAGAAGAGAGATTGACAATTGATGATGGATGATTTTTGTTTCACCACCTTTTGTTCTCACATACCAACACTGATGAACTACTTTTAGAGGAAAAAAAAGGTTGATGACGGCAGCCAAAGGCGATATTACATGATGTGTGTCCACAACAAAAATAAGTGCTCACTCCACTGCAATGTGCTGTTCTCCCTTGATTTGTTGCGTGTGTTAATCAAATTAACTCCATAATTAAAGAATCTAGTTAAAGTTCTGTGGGGTCCAATCACTTTACAACCATTTAATATAAGACACTGAAAAGATGTAGATGCGAGAAAAAACGAGTTTGCATTTATTTTGAATGAAATCGTTTTCCATACCTACACTTGTCGAAACTAAATTGAATAGTGGTGTTCTATCTAGTTGTAATTCTGGCCCCATAATGTGACTACTCTCAATAAAAGCATGATCACTGTTGTGGTGAAGTGACATCTTATCTTATCAAGAACAAGCATGGTGCTGTTGAAATTTGACAAAAGGGGAGGAGGGCTTAAGAGGGATATGGAAAAGGTTGATTTATGACACAGGAAAAATGTTTGAATAACCTTCTGGCGGGACCAATAGATTGCAAAGGATGGGGATTTGGTAAATAAAATGGAGCCCAACATAAAACTTTCTCTTCTATTGGTTGCAGCCAAATGGGAATTTTTTTTATCCATTTTGGTGGGAGTAGGTGTCTTCAGAAAGTTGCGGATCTTCCTCAAACGGGAAAGTCCAAATTCACAAATTATATTATGAAAAAACTAAATTTCCATTCCCAGTTTGAAATTGATTGGTCCCTTCTTTAGCTTCTTGTCAAACCCTTTGTTGCAGAAATTCCATGCAAGGAAGATGAATGTGATTCCCTTGTAGTTAAGACCATGATAGCAATTTTCTTTCTTTTTAAGGAGCTTATTTGTTTCTTTTTAAATTGCTTACGTTCAGTTATCATTTACTTTGTACTTCCTCGACTTAATGTTGGAAAGCTATTACCTTTCATTAACTTGATCGAATTTAAAGTGGACATCTCTACTAAAAAAGCTGTTTTTATGATGATTTAGGGATAGAAGGTGATTCTGGCAAGACAAGTGATACAGTAAAGGCTATAGGCATTGTAGTTGGTGTTGCAGGTTTTATACTATTGGCATTCGGCATCTTTATCTTGTGGAAGAAGAGGAAATTGCAACGTATATTGACAGGGAAGACTGAAAAAAGAGGTAATACATAGTTACTGCCCCATATGTTAGTACACATTGCAACTATGTAGTATGATGATATGTTATGGTTTTTGTTCCAAAATCAGGTTTTTCGGAAAGAAGTCAGGATTTGTTAATGAATGAGGGAGTGTTATCAAGTAACAGAGAACAGTCCGGTGAAAGTAACATGGACGACCTAGAGTTGCCATTGTTTGATTTTGACACCATAACAATGGCTACAAACAACTTCTCTGAAGAAAATAAACTTGGACAAGGAGGCTTTGGCAGTGTTTACAAAGTAAGCAATTTTTATAGATGTCCAAACAAACAGGTCCTTGAATTCACTTATGAATTATGATCCATGAATACATAACTGGAATAATTGTGTTGGTACCAGGGCAGGTTGAAGGAAGGTCAGGACATTGCTGTGAAGAGATTATCAAAAACTTCTGGTCAAGGAATTGAGGAGTTCAAGAATGAGGTCAAGTTAATTGTCAAGCTTCAACATCGAAATCTAGTTCGTTTGCTTGGTTGCAGCATTCAGATGGATGAGAAGATGCTGGTCTATGAATACATGGAAAATAGAAGTCTTGATGCAATTTTGTTTGGTGAGTCATTTCAACATTCCGATTCTTAATATGTATTCAAATTTCAAACACCTGATATTGATAATAACCGTGATCCAGATAAGGCAAAAAAATCTTCACTTGACTGGCAAATGCGCTTCAACATTATATGTGGCATTGCTAGAGGGCTTCTATATTTGCACCAAGATTCCAGATTTAGGATCATACATAGGGATCTCAAGGCAAGCAACATTCTACTTGACAAAGAGATGAACCCAAAGATATCAGACTTTGGCATGGCTAGAATTTTTGGAACAGACCAGATAGAAGCAAATACAATGAGAATTGTTGGAACATAGTGAGTACTAAGTAACATGTCTCACACAGACTAGTATTAGCCAAAAGTAACAAGCATTGTGATATTTAACTATTTACAAAATTTGTATGCAGTGGCTACATGTCTCCTGAATATGCTATGGATGGAATCTTTTCAGTAAAATCTGATGTTTTTAGTTTTGGGGTTCTTGTGCTGGAGATAGTAAGTGGAAAAAAGAACAGAGGATTCTATTTGGCAAACAAAGAATTGAATCTTCTAGGGCATGTATGTGCAACCGTTGCTTTATGTTTGTTGTTTGGTTCTTACATAATGTCCTGTTTGATAGCAAACAAGTGATTGTGCTTTCTTGTACTGTAGGCGTGGAAGTTGTGGATAGAAGGAAATGCGTTGGAACTGAGTGATTCGTCCATTGACACTTCATACTCAGCATCAGAAGTTCATAGATGCATACAAGTGGGTCTCTTGTGCGTGCAAGAGCGTGCAGAAGATAGGCCAACAATGTCTTCAGTGGTCTTGATGCTGAGTAGTGATACTGCATCAATGTCACAACCCAAAAACCCTGGATTTTGTCTAGGAAGGAATCCTATGGAAACTGAATCTTCTTCAAGTAAACAAGAAGAATCATGCACTGTGAACCAAGTCACTGTCACAATGCTAGATGCTAGGTAGTAAAGAGATGTGACCTCATCTAGCTAGCACACTAGTATACTCACATTTTGTTTTCAAGTTTAAACCAGAAGAATCCCTCCTTTGATAGTTGCAGTGTCTCTGAGATAAAGTATGATTTTCGTTTTGTTGTATACTAGAGATGCTTAGTTAAATTGTACTATATAGTTTAAGATACTTTCTGTTGCTATTATTGAGCTCTCTTAAACAGAAAAAGACAACATAATTGTTTTATACCACCAAATCCTCATAACTTATTTTCACTATTATTAAACCAATGCATTTATATAATATTTACCTTAGATTTAGGCTTCTTTATAGTATTTGATAGTATGAATCTATCACACTTCCCATTTTTAGCAGAGTTTGTGTCTTTTGGTAATGAGAGAATGATATACAGTACAATTCTTTTAATAGTTGAGATTTTATTTCCACATAATTTTACGTACTTAAAACTTATTTTCTCATACAATGCAATTATTTTCTTTTTATTTTTTTTTTCTATATCAATCATCATAAATACTTAACTTTTTTTTTTTTTTTTTTTTTTTTTTTTTTTTTTTTTTTTTTTTTTTTTTTGATTTTTTTTTTTTTTTTTCAAATTTATTTATTTCTTTCTCATTTCATGCTCCTGTTTTAAAGTATCTCCTAAATTATTTGAGTTCTTAAATGAAACAATTGATGTAAAGGATGATGAATGATCTTATAAACACTCTTTTAAGAGGAAGAAAGTTCTTTATCATTTGAGCATTCAAAAATTGTTTTTTCAACACTTTGAAAAATCTTGTGATTTTTTTTATGTTTTAATAGAGGATTTATGTTAAGCATTATTATAGATTTTTACATCTCCGATAGAAATACCTCAAGGCCCACTAATTATTTGGCATCATATGAAAAAGTATTCTAAACAAAACAAAAAAATATGGAATTACACTAAATCCATAAAAAAAAATCATATGATTTAAATAAATTCTAAAGTAAAATTAATTTGGACTATGATGCTTTATATTTCGTAAATTTAAACATCATCTTATGCATGTGCGAAAATCAAGTATTTAGAAAAATAAATTAAAAAATTACATTTCTAAACTTAGAAATTTGATATTTGAGTATTCATATAACATTGACATCCTCGTTAATCTAATTCAAATTGAACTTGACTTATCAAATATAATATTTAAGGTTGGATATCTTTTTTAATGAATTATTGTATCATTCCAAATTTCGAAGATTAACATTTATTGCATAGAGATTAAGTTATTAATTAAGAAAAATTCAAATATAGTTTTTTATTAAGAAAAATTCAAATATAAAATCTAAGAGACTCTCATATTGTTGCAGCGACTCCATGCTAAAAATATAGGATCAACTTTAAGAGTCGTATGATTGATAAAATGATAAAATCAATCTTGTTAACGATAGCTGGTAGAGTTTAGAACTGGTGAGACCAGAGAAGTAACTGGGTTTTCGTTCGGATGAAGATAAAGGAAACTATGTGCAAGTTGATCTTTAGCCATTGTAAAAGAAAAAAAAAACAAAAAATAAAGAGAGAAAGATGAAAAAGAAAGAAAATGAAAACAAGGATAAAACAAAAAATCAAAGAAGCAATAGAGCTCTTCAAAAGAAGATATCCGATACCATAATAAAGCGATAAAGATTTACGAACGATGTGTATCAACAAGGTAATGGAACAATCGATGTGAGAAAAAGAAGGACCAGCGAAAGAAAGAAGTGACACAAGAGAAAAAGATTAGGATTAGAGAATAAATAAAAAAAATCTAGAACACAGAAAAATAATATCTTATTTCAACAAGAATTACAATATGTGATTAAAAAGAACCACAAAAATTTAATTAACTCGAAATTGTGAGGTCGAAACTAAATAAAAACAAAAAAAAAGGAAAAACCAAAAATAACCCAAAAAATAAATTTTATCACCTAATATTCAAATATTTGAAAAATAATGGAATCATTTAATAAATAAGTATAAATAGGAAATAAATGAATGACTGCAAGAGCTATATATATTCATTGTTACATATAATAATAACTCTCCAAAAATTTCTGGTGAAGTACGAAAAGACTGTACGTAGCCGGTTAGACGCAAAAAGAAAAAAGAAAAGAAGATTATGAATTCAAATAAGAATCTCATATTTTGCATCCCTTTATACAGGAAATGATTTTGAAAAATTTCAATCTGAACTTAGAAGATCAATCAGTTTAATAAAGATAAGATAAAAGGAAATAGTTCTATCAAGTACTCAAACATTGTTAAATGTGGTTGTGAAGTTAAGTTTATGATAATATTATGCAAACACATATTAAATTTTTCAAACAAAACGATTGTTAAATTCCTAAAATTTTATTTTGTAACTAAAAATTCTAACAAAAGTCATATGTTTTTAAGAAAAATAATATGCAAATATTTTAAAATATCTTATTAAAAATTTAAAATAAATATATAAGTTCGTCATTTTAGAATTCTAATTCATAAATCAGAATTGAAATATGACAACTTATTTCTTTTAAAATCAAATAATAAAAATAGGTATTAGCACTCCATATTATAATGACTTATGAAAGAATCACATTAAATTTTTGGAAACAGATATATCATAAAAAAGAAAGAAAAAAAATAATAGAAAAAAGAGTGACTTAAAATGATAAATTTAAAGATAGACTTGAATCTTAAGAATATGATCACAACAATATTAAGACTTAAAAAAAGTAATTTTTTTTTTTTACTTTTTAGAGTTTAATATTGCATTTATGTATTTTATTTATGTAATTTGTATAGAAGATAGATTCTTTTAGTTTATCAAAATAGATGATTTATACATTTGACTATATATGATTTGACTGAATTGTTTATATACACAATTCATTTCATAAACTACACTTATAGAAACATATAAAGTAATATCTATTTCAGAACTACAACTCGTTGCCAGAGCGAATTAAATTATTAAATCATTTAAAGAATTGTGATTAATTGAAAGTACAACAGCCGCCGCGGCAACTCAGTATTGAAAACCTCTTGCTGTCAAAAAGTGCAACAGTTGACGGAACACAAAACTTTCAATTTCAATTTTTCTAATATTTTTGTATATTTTATTTATATTACTTTTCTCTTGATTTATCTCTTTTATCTTTTATCATATCTTACATTTTTTTGTCTTCCCTACACCGAAAAACGATCCTGAAGCGACGTTATTTATAATAGTCATTATATATAACTATATATATAATTGTAAATCACTCTTATCTTATTTATTTTTTATTACATTATAGAATTTACGATATATATATATATATATATATATATATATATATATATTTTGTTTTCATTGCCTTTGTATCTTAGCAGTACTGAGGTGTCCACGTGCTATTTTCTTTATAAACTTCTAACATTAATCCGAGAACATTTTGGTTTTATTAAATCTGATCTAAATTTTTAAAATCATAATTTTATCGATGAAAAAGTATTATTTATTTTTTAATTGTTGAGTTTTAAAAATATATAATTTTTAAATTCTAAAATCTAAACTTTATATATATATATATATATATATATATATATATATATGTGTCTGTGTGACAGAAATAAGAAAGGATAAGATATCTCATAAATGTTTTCTTAGATTAAGAACATGAATTCCATTTTGTAGTTTCGAAATAAAATCTTAATAGGCAAATGAAAAGAATGTAGGGAGTAATTGAAACAAAAATATTATTATAAATAGTTGATCATATCTTTTCAACTTAGATTAATTATCCACAAAAATATTGAATACTTTGCAGCAAAATAAAAATTCTTAAAAATGTTAGAGTTAATGAATATTCATTGTAAGTGTAAATTCAATCAATAAAAGGTAATTATTAATACGATTTTTTTAAGATTTTTCTCATAAAACTCATTGTGTCATAAATATCAGCTTATAATTAGATGATAATATGTAAAAAAAAAAAAGTTTTGCATTATTTAGTATATATTTTATTTATTAGAAAACATAGGCTAAAAAATGTTCTTTAACTTCACTAAATGTAATTTTTTTTCGTTGGATTGAATAAAAAACAAAGAATTTATAACGATTGACGTAATCGGTTCAAATAATCTAAAGTCTCTTTGATTTGATGGATGTCATTTATATATAGCGTAAATACGTTTCTTAACCGATTTTAGGTTAATGATATTTTGCATTATTATTCATCTTTGAGATTATTTAACATTAATATATATTATTATTTTATTTATATATAATATTTTATTAATAAAATATAGTTTCAAATAAGAGTATAAGTGAATAGTAATATTAAACTAATATTTTTCTTATTTTTTTCTGCTGCCGTGTGCAAACAATTATATTAAAAATTTTAAATAAACAATTATATTAATAATAGTATATTTTTCTTATACTTTTTTTTTGTGATATAACATATATTTTAAAAACTATTCCTAGGTTTATGAAGTGCACATCTTTTAATTGATAAAATACTCAAGTCATTTATCTTTTCTTAATCTTTCATTTAGGTAAAGAATTTCACAAATTTTAGAACATTCAAATACGTAAATTTGAGAATACAAAAAATATTATTTTTTTGTATTTGTTAAGTAATATTTAAAATTATTTAATCTTACATAATTTAATTATACCAATAAAAATTTATAATTTTAATTTCTTTTAAAATTTCATATCTAAACAATATATTTTATAATGAATTACTTCAAATTTTTAAGAAATAACTATTATTTTAAAATTTTCTTTCCAAACACAGTATAAAACATATCTGAGCGAAAATGAAATTATATTATTTACAACCGTAACAGCCATTTTAGCATCGAAGTCGTAGTAACATATAAGTAGTTGACAATATATAATCTATCCATACTCGTTTATACAATTTAATTCTTTTAGCGGTGTTTAAATTTTGACAGTGATGATGTTTCTTTAATATTTTTAGTTTTAAAATTCATACCAAGCTTATATAAAAATATTCTGAACACATTATTAGTCTTTTGATTTTCATAAAAAATTTCGCATTACTGAATAGGCGGCTAAATTAGTGCAAACAGAACTAAAGCTCCATTCTTTTGACCTCTACAAACTTAATAATATATATAGCAGTCATTGGTCAAAAGGCTAGTATTGTCTTAAGAATATTTTATATAAGCTTGATATGAATTTTAAAATTCAAATAAGAAGGATTATGATAAATTTGGGATTCCAATAAATTTATACAAATAACATCTATTATTTTGTTATCTTTTTCAATACAAAAATTTACTTTTTTTAATGGTCTAAATAGTTATATGATTGTCAAAATATATTTTTTTATTAGACAAATTTGTTTTCTTACGAGTAGTCAATAGAAAAAGTAAATTTTTGTATTGTACAAAATAAAAAGGAAGGCGAAATAGCGTATGCCTACAGGTTGTATAAATTAGTAGGACGTCAAGATATTATTATCCAATAATAAAGGTAAATTAGATTAACTAAGTAGTCTCCAACCCAAATAGTGTGTGCGTGTATTTTCTCTACGTATAATATCCTTAACACATGTTTTTGCCATTACAATATTAGTGTAAGTTTTCCATGATTTGTTATGTCGAAGATGTCAAAATACGATCAGGTCAATTGAATTATTCTTTTGAGACTTTTTCAAGCAAAGCTTTGTTTGATCCATGCTGGTAAACGAAGTTTAAGTTTAATAAATAATTTGTCAAACAATTTTTTATGAGTAATATTTGATGAAGAACTTTATACACAACGTCAAACAAGCAAACTCTAATAAATGCTTTTTCAAATCTAGTTTTTACAAAACTCTCCTTCTAACATTAGTTGCATATTAATAATATAAAAAAGATAATGTTAAAAAAGATTTATATAAAATATTTTTATATTGATTTGTTTGATAATCTAGATTACATCAAATCTTTGATCAATAGATCAAGTTCGATTATGACACTAATGTTAGATATAAATGAGTATTACTTAAACCTTAATTATTTCTAGTTAAATACTAATCATAAGTATTATTTAAAATACAATCATTTTATTTAAAGAAAGTATTGTTTAAAATGTAACAATTCTTAACTAAATCATTAGGTATTTAGATTGCAACAAAGTATTATTACTACATCTACTCCGGACTAAAATTGGATATTGTTTGGAATGTAGTCACTCATAACTAAACCATATAGTATTTTTTAGAATGCAACCTAACTAAAATAAAATACTAAGAATATTATCAAAAAGATCACATGATTACTTACTAAAAATATAATAGCATTACTATATGATACAATATAAAACACACTCTTCAAGATAGATATGAACACAACCAATGTTCTTCCTTACAATTACAAAACTAAAGATTGCTTAAGAAAACAATAGCTTGTGGATGTTCTTGTTGAAGAGTTTTGTTAGTAATCTTTTTTTTTTTCATAACGTACTTTAAATAGAGTTCGAGTAGGAAAAAGTTGATGCAAAACCTTTGAAATTATGTGAGGGTCTTCTTTTTCTATTATTTCTTTTTGCTTTAGAGCATGTTTTTGAAGCAGCGAGATGCATAATGCATGTGACTTCTTTGCTAACACCTCTCAAATATCTCAGAACTTCAAAGACCTAGGTGGATAGCTTCCTTCACCTTTGGAGCAAGGCGTAGGGCTTAGTACAACTCACTAACTCTATAACATTAAGATCCCGTCTTTTTCATAAAAATTGTTTGTGTAGAGCAGATTTTTAACTTGATTTTCAAAAAGGTTTGACGTTGAGAAAATGTTGCAAGATCCTCTTGAAAAAATGAAAAACTATACATTCTTTGTAAGCATAAAATTGGTTTGGGGTGTAATACGATATATTCAAGATTATGTCGGTTCAAGCTTGCTTATGAAAATAACATATCCACGACAATTGCTGTTGTTAGGTAAAATACGTTAAACAATATATTTACCAGTCTAGTCGTACAACTTACTGTCAACTAAAGTGAGCACTCTATCATATTATACACAAAAAAGTTATATTTTACATTTAATTGTTTAAACAATGTCAAAACCAAACAAAGCATCTTTGAACTTGGATCTAAGAGTACATAATTAATCTTTATAGAGAAAAATTAACTACAAATACTTTTCCTTCTCATATAATGCAAGAGGGTATGAAATGAAATATGATACGGTAAAACTATGCACCGAACTGAAAACACTCTTTTTTTTAGCCATGAGCCAAACACATAAGCATAAGATATGGTTGCTAAGCTCTTTGATTCTACTATTCAGCTTCCAATTTTGTTCTTGTTCTGATACCATATCTGCTGACAAAGCCATCAGCGATGGCGAGCTTCTTGTTTCCAAGGCCAAAACCTTTGCTCTTGGATTTTTCAGTCCAGGAAAATCCAAATCCCGGTATCTGGGAATATGGTTCAACAACGTGCAAGAACAAACTGTTGTTTGGGTTGCAAACAGAAACAATCCCATCAATGACACCTCTGGGGTTCTCTCAATCAACCCAGATGGAAACCTTATCCTCCACCACAACTATAGCACTAGTCCCATTTGGTCTACCAGTGTTTCACTCACCCATTCAAATAGCACTACCACTAACGTCATAGCTCAACTCTCAGACCTAGCAAACCTTGTTCTGATTCTTAACGATACCAAAACTGTCATCTGGCAAAGCTTTGATCATCCCACAGACACCTTAATTCCATATCTAAGAATCGGTTATGACAGAAGAGCTAACCAGAGTTGGATCCTCCAATCTTGGAAGACAGATGATGACCCCGGAACAGGATCTTACACATTGGAATTCAGCAGCAGTGGGAAGCCACAGTTGTTCTTGTATCACCAGAACCTTCCCTTGTGGCGAGGAGGATCGTGGAACGGTGAATTATTTATCGGTATACCCGCCATGAAAAGTGATATATTTACTTTTAATGTGTCTTATATGGAAGATGACAACCACGTAGCACTCTCATTTTACCCGTTTGATAAGTCCTTGATCACTTGGGTGGTAGTTAAGCAATCAGGTTTCTTAAATATATTCACTTGGGATAACCAAAAGAATCAGTGGAACAGATACTGGTCTGTGCCAATAAACCAATGTGATAACTATGGAACCTGTGGATCCAACGGTAATTGCGACCCTTTGAACTTTGAGGAATTTCGGTGTACTTGTCTACCTGGGTTTGAACCCAAATCCCCACATGATTGGTATGATAAGAGAGATGGGTCAGGAGGGTGCGTGAGGAAGCAAGGTGCATCCCTCTGTGGGAATGGAGAAGGGTTTGTGAAAGTTGAAGGCTTGAAGCTTCCTGATACCTCCGAGGCAACTGCGAAAGAGGGTTGGAGTTTGGAAGAGTGTGGGAAGGAGTGCTTGAGAAACTGCTCTTGCACTGCATATGCAGTTCTTGATGTAAGGAATGGTGGAAGCGGGTGCTTGGCATGGCATGGGAATTTGATAGACATACAAAAACTGAGTGATCAAGGCCAAGATTTGTTTGTCCGTGTTGATGCAGAAGAACTAGGTACTTCCTCCCACTATCTTTTTCTTTATGAATTTAACACCACACATATATTTTAGGATTCTGCTTTAACCTATCTGAAATGTTTCTTCTTGTCAGCAAATTACAACAAAAAAACGAAAGGATTACGCGGTAAAAAGAGGATAGCTGCAATTCTGACTGCTTTCGCAGTAGCAAGTATCATTATCCTCTCCGGTGTGTATTACCTCTGGAAGAAAAAAAGCAAAGGTTCGTCATCCCAAACGGTGCAGTAAAGTCAACTCCATTATGACTTTTCAACCGAACTAAGCTCCCTGTTTTATAGCTTAAGTTTCCTATTCTTTATGATTGTTTTCTATCAATCTGAATGGGATTTGTATGTGATAGAAGATAAGTCTAGGAAGCTTTCTAAAAGTTTCAATATCTTTCCAAGATCATGATCATAGAATAAACCTCCTATTTGTTTGAAAAAAATGATGGATTCAAACATATAAACAAGAATTAAAATAAGAACATGTCATGAATAAAGAAAACAGTATGAACATAAAATAGAATAGTAATGGTGTGAAACTTAAAAAACAATAACAAGTAATGCAACTAAAGAAATAGAAAAGATGGGTAAGTAGAAATAGAGAACATTCATTTGAGATGAAACCCAAGATAAGTTCAATAGATAATTACTACTTAAAATTCTTACGATCTTAATATAAGACTCAAAAGAAAGAAACTCTCTGAAGAGACAAATGTTCTAAAAACTCTAAATTTATTATTCAATCTAAAGTGTTTTTACAGTAAGCAAGATGAGTATAAATAACTATGTAGGTGGGAAATTGAAACAGAAATTGAGAAAAATTCAAAATTCAAATGTCAGAGGGTGCTTAGTGTTATGTCAGGTATTCTATATATGTTCACTCCATTGACTGAATTCCTCTGCCCCCTCCCTTTTATTCTTAAAGAATGTGGTGGTTATATTGTTTGAAGTCTTATCTAAACGCACTTATGATTTCAGATAAAGTGAAACAACATTTAAACCAACTATA
>Ga0209700_103035_pt1 | contig 32916 bp, 14 predicted proteins | sample SiratroredBW_FD_187528 | JGI IMG/M metagenome (GOLD analysis project Ga0209700, IMG submission 187528) | Root nodule microbial communities of legume samples collected from California, USA - Siratro red BW (SPAdes) (version 2) | ecosystem: Host-associated > Plants > Roots > Nodule | place: USA...
TATATATATATATATATATATATATATATATATATATATAAATAGTAATATGAAAAGAAAATTATTAGATGACGATATTATAATAGTGGCTTTACAAATCTTCTGACATACAATCAAGTATTATTATTATTATTATTATTTAAGTAAAATATTTATTATATAGATGTCATATAAAGATTGGTGGAGATCATTATGATCCAACAATTATTTTTATATATGTGTGTGAAGTTAATGGAGAAGATAACATGTTGGGAGCTAATAGTTTGCAAAGTGTGTTGGTTGTTTGAGCTTTATAGGTGTGTAAAGCATCAAACATCAAAATGTGAAGCCGAACGCAGGTTTGAACACTGCATCAAATTCTTTAACCTCGATGCTTCCAAAAAAGGCCTGAGACGCGCTTATACTAATGTCAGCTTCCAGTATTTATGATTAAGTCATACACCAATGTTCTAGAACAAATAAATACCTGTGAGAATAAGTTTGGATTCTCTAATGCATATGTTAATTAAATAACATGACAGTGGAATACAACGTTGTGAAAAAAAAAATGTAAAATAGTTAATGGATGAAATTTACATAAATGAGTTTTATCGTGTTTATTTTGTAGAATATCATTTTCCTCATTACGTAACAGAAAATAGAAAATTTCCAGATTTAGATCCTCTTGCATGTCAGCAAAAATTTAATTTTACAATGTCATAGTATATATTAAAAAGTAGATATAAAAGTGCACTACTGGAACCTACTTAAATAATAACATCTTCGATCTATTATAAGTAGTTTCTGTATTTTTCTCTCTAATCAAAATTAACATGAGAATATTATAATTGAAGATTGCCTGCTTTTGTTTTATCTTTTAACTTTTGAAAGAATTTTTTGTTCCTAATATTAACTTTAATTTTACACTTGTCAGAAACTTATAAAATTAGTATTTTAGACAATACAAATTATTCAATGCACATGATAAACGCTAAATCTAAAACTTATAACAAATAGCCATTCTAAATATATAAATTATATTATAATTATAGCAAAAAATAATTATTATAATATTTTTTTGAAATTATATAATGTTATTTTTAAGTATTGACAAGTTCTCTTAAAATTATTAAAAATTAATTTTAAAACAAGAATGGCTAATTAACAGGGATAAAAAATTTAAAAGATTGTGATTGAAGAAAGTTTCGGAGAACTACATCCGTTAGAAATAATAAAGATTAGTGTCTAAAAGCAACATTCTTTAATCTGCATGGAATATTTGTGTGGAAAAAGAATAATGTAGAAACATTGCATTGGTGTGTTTGTTGTAATTAATTGTGACATGTACGCGTGTGTGTGAAACCTTCCTTCTTTCTTTGGTATTGGGTGATTGCAAAGCGGAAAGACAAAAAGTTGAACCGCCACCACCACCCTTCAGTTTCACTTGTCACGTGTAACAAAACCAAACTACAATGTTCACATGTGGTCCTCACAACACACGTTGTCTTCGACCTCTGTCATTCTCCATTTCTCATGCAAAATCATTTTCCTCTAAATTTTTGGTTAATTACCAAAGAAAAAACAAGGTTGCCACATATAGCACGCAACTTCTGCAAAGGAAGATTTACATTAAAAAAAACAATGTAATTGAAACATGAATGTGGTCAAATAAATTTAAGTGGAGAATATATTGTAATATTGCAGGGTATGAGTCGTTGAATTCGGCACAGGGTGACCCAAAAGTCCAGATTGAGCAAGCTTATCAACCTGCGAAGAAGACTTAATTGCTGAAATCTCACTGTCTAGAGCTCAGCTATGACTTTTGACTGTTGAATTAGTCCTCTTCAACTTCAGCTTCACTCTTCACTATGTACCACCATATAAAAAATCTACTCAAATAGAAGATAACTGTTTTAATTCTGACTTTTTCAGCTAAAATCTATTCAACTAAAATATGTTAACATTTTCAATATCAAAGGTTTAGAATTTTATAAACTAAAAGTGAAGGTCATAACATAATAATACTTGCAAAGCATCAAAGTGTTAATGTCTATGTAGTCTGCGTACTTTTAAAGGACAGTCCTTGGAACTTAACCTGTATACACACTGCTACGTTTACCTTAAACTCTGCAAGAATATTTTATTCAAATCTTAAATACTATATAATACTAGTGTAGTACTATAGTGTAAAATTTTAATAAGGTTATAATATTTTTTATTACAAGACATTTCGATTTTAGTTATAGTATTCGAAGATAAATCTCATTGCACTAACAGAGAGGGCTTGATTTAAATTATATCGAGATTAATCAATTAGAAAATTTAATAATATGACATAATTAATAAAATAATTAAAATTACATTTCGAATAAATTTTAAATTTACAATAATACAAATAAAAATAAGAGGCGGTTATTGGACTGTTTTAATGATATAGATTCAGACATTATAGGAATGGATGATGAGTATAATATAAGCTGAGGTGTTGGCTGGTTTTAAAACACGGGCCATCTAAATAGAAGAGAGAGGAGTGAACTTAAAACCTCGTGGGTGCAAAGAGCATACTGGAGACAACCTTTTTTAATGCATGCATGGTTGTTTGTCCTTTCCAGTTTTCCTATTCCTCTCTCATTAAATACATCTTCAGGCTCTCATTTTTTTTTTATTCAGTTTAGGAAATCGTTGAGAAAGTTTAGAACAACAATTGTAATTTACAGTAAGTTTATCCTTTTATATACTTCTCTCAAATTTTTAACTATCTCTATTTGAACTCATATACATCGTAACATACTATATTGAAGATGCAAGTTAGAAAATACCTCGTATGTCAATCCAACTTATTACCGTTCGAAACAAGTTGGATTGGAAAAATACAGTTTTCTTTTTAAAAAAATGTGACTCTGATTCAAAGTTCGAACCAGGTTTATAAGTAGTTTGACTCATAACTCATAAAAATAATCATTTATAATTTTTTTTGTCATTTTTTCACTATATTATTATTTTTAATTATGAATGTCAACATTTTGACTTTGTTCTAAAAATTAAAATATTGTTCAATAATTTTTAAATGATTTTTACGTTTAAGTTATTTGTTTACCAAGTTAACATTTTAATTTTAGTTATTATTTTTATAATATATCGCTTCCTAATTGCAATTAATGTTTAGTAAAATAGGTGAATATCATGATGATATTATTGTTATGAAGAGGTTAATCAAGTTAATTCATTTTTATTGTATTATAATAAATATATGATAAAAAAATGTAGTACAATAAATATATGATACAAGTTGGAAGAACAAAATATATTTAAATGAGTCAACTCACTTAACCTACCAATATGTATGTGGTAGGTTTACTTAACCTACCAATATGTGGTAGATTGAGTCAAGTTACAAAATTTTTGACTCACTAAAAAATGAGTTGAGTTGAGTTAACTTATTTTTAACTCAATACGTGAGCCAACTCATGTGAGTCGTGTTGAAAATACAGATTATGTATTTAATTTTAGATTTGAATAATTGTAATTTGTATGTTCTACGTTTTATAAGTGAGTTTTATCTTTGATTTTTGAGATTGTACATAGGTAGGATTTTACTTGGTTTAATATTTTATATCTTATAATTAGTTTAGATTTTTTTATTTTTCAAAATAGGTTTAGCACGTAGAATTTAGATTTGGTTGATTTGTTTCGTTGGAGTGTTATTTGTTTTGGAATAGGTTTGGTTTAGTCCCTCTATGTGTTTGTATTTTCCTTTTTTTCTTTTTATGGTATACATAAATGACACATGATTGATGGTTTTCAGGTGCCAACTTATTTGAAATGTCAAGGTTTAGTAGTGATTACTAAAAAAAATAGTTTTTATCTTTGATTTTTAGTTAAGTATGTAATTTATTTAAAATTCACTAAAAAAACTAGAATTATCGATGGGCTAATCTGTCAGGACACTCAAGATCAACTGGTAAAGTTCAAAATAATAGTATTTGTGCGTGATATTATTGGTTTATGCAAGTTTTTAAAACTATTTGAAAGTATATTGCATATGATAAATGAATGTGATTAAGCAACTCTTCATATTGAATTTGAGTGTAACTCTTTGTGTGGGTAGCTTAATAATTCTTGGTTCTCCTCATCTTTCCTTAATCTGCATATTAAATTTGTTTGAGTGTACATGGAAGGTTGGCATTACATTGACATCTCTTCAAGCTAAAAAATAATTTTATTAGTAGATGACTTGTCATAATTATATGGTTGTGAAATTATTTGATTCTTACTTGGTTGAAAAATTATTTGATTTGAATCATTTTCAAGAAATAAACATGGTGACGCCTTAGAAATTTTGATATTATGAAAATGAATTTAAAATTTATAACTTTATGAAAGTAAAGATCAAGTTTATTAGTAAACATGCTAATAATTTTTTGAACTTTAAATTAATTTAGTGAAGACTTTTTAAATTGTGTAATAGTTAACATGTATTATGATAATGTTCTTTTAAAAGTATATTGATAAAAATGTTTTATTAAATATGAATAAGTTCCATCCAATAATAATTCTTTTAAAATTTAGTATTTTGTTGAATTGATTTTATATGAGGAAATTAGTATTAAAATTATATATTATTTAATAAATAAATTTAAGGTGTTACAAAACAAGAGAAATTGATGGAGAATTTATTATAGTACAAGAGTTTATGGTTTGTCTTAGTTGTCAACTTATATGAGTATGATATAAAGTAGTTGATGGATCATATTTTTGCGAATATCTAGTATTGGAAGTCTTTCTAACAAGGCCTTCAAGCAAATGTGTTAAGATATGTTAAACAACGAGTTACTATTAAGGTATTTGTAATTAAAAAATGTTTATATTTGAGAGAAGTATATCAATATAGAAGGGACACTTACAAGAAAAATTGTTGGTGTTCAAGTGTGTGTTAAAGTTCCACATTGTGTATAAATTAGAAAGTTGGACAAGTGAGAAAAACTTAAACTTATTGTCTTAAGGTTTTGAGTTAAAGATGATATCATGATCTTTGATGTGCTTGACTTGTGATCCATTAGTAAAGAACATAGGCTAGGATAGGGCAAACACGACTTTTTTACATAATTTTTTACAGTGCTTTAGCCACTACTAGAGATCATGGTTGTCAAAGAGGGAGAAATGAAAGGTGATGGTGACATGAAGTATCATCTTGGATCAAGTTACAATTCACAAAACATCATTACTTTGATTCAATTATGTTGTGAAAATTATGATGAATGGATAGGATATTTTGAATTTCGCTAAAGAAAAAAAGGAAATTTGGTTATGGAAAGGAAGACTCTAAAGCCAACAATTGAGGAGAAACTTGAGGAATGGATACACATGAGTATTTTTGTATCTAAATATGTTAAGTTCTTTGAGAAAGAACTCCTTTTTTGTGACAATCCAGTGCAAAATGTGATGACTCCTATGCTAGTGAATATTATGGTGTTGCAATGTCGTTTGTGTAACAATTGGTGCATTGAGATGTGCATGATGAGGAATAGGAGAATACAATAAAGAAGTAAGGTGTACAAATTGACAAAGTGAATTAGGGTAAGCAAAACAAACCAAAGTTCCTTTAAATCATTTTGAAACATTTTTTAGGACTAGAGATAACCTATGATTCTAAAAGATTTTTTCTCTGCCATATACACTCAAGATAATTTTTGAAATGGGTTTTTTTTAGGAACAAAGCCTACAACATTTTCTATGAAACAAAATCAAAATTTGGCCCTTATTAAGGATGAATTCCTTGTAGATTTAGTGTCTTTGTAGGCAATTTATAAAGAGATTGATTTACTTGATTGTTATGAGACTTGATCTTTTACATTTAGTTTATATTTTATCTTAATTTATGTAATGACCTCGTGAAGATCGTTAGAGGACGACTCTCAAAAGTATAAAATATTCAAAGAAAAGTTTTAGAATAATAAATTATACTCTCTTTATAATTACATAAGTTTACTTTGTAACTCAAATTATGATATTTTTTTCACATACATATTTCTTGATAAGATGAATTTTATTACTTTATTTCTTTTTGTTCGAAAATATCAAAAAGCAACAAAAAGATGTTTATATCATATGTCAAGATTAAATATAGATAAATAAATATCAATTACGAGTGACTTCAAACAATTTGTAGAGAACTTGGATTTAGTTAAAGGTTATATATTGCTCAAAATTTATTTTTTCATGAAAGAATAAAACATATACAAGTTGAATGTTATTTTATTGGGGGACGTGGTGTCTAAAGGAATAATTTGTCTATCAAATACTTCTTCCACGGATGTTCAATTGATAGACATCTTTGAAAAAAACACTCGAGAATAAAAAACATGTTAGAATTTCTATTCTTTTAGTCGAGTGTGATTTTAAGCTCCAACTTAACACGATGTTGACTAAGAGAACTTTTTTTATAAGAGAATTGCAATCCTCAAACTTAACCGCTCGCATCTAATTACCTCTAAATTGTTTGGAAGAAAAACTTTGTATGAGATCATAAAATTAAAACTCTAAATTTGTCTCTATGTGAAAAACTCATCTTAGCCAGTATTTTAGAATTGACTTTCTTATTACTAGAAGCAATTCAGTCGTAGGAACTCGCAAACTGTGGATTTCTTCAAATCCAAAATCACCCAAATAGGATTTGTATCTATCTCGTGACCTGTTTTTCCACTTTAGAAATATTATAATTGAAAATATAAAAACCCACCAAGAGAGGCAAAGGTCGCAGAGGATGTCATACAAGTGAGTTAGTTATACAGTGATAGAGGAGACAACCTAAACATATAAACGAACAGTGAAAAAAAATAGAGTTCTCTTAAACAAAATATATATATATATATATATATATATATATATATATATATAATTAATGTCGAAATAAACACCACCATACATAATTTAATACATAATTTAAGTAATTAATAATATTAAAACTTAGTCCTTATTTCTATAATAAGTATTATGATAAGAAGTTAGTCCTATCAAGTAGATGATCCATGTACGTGGTCTATGCAAACTATCAAATAAAAGCATTCAACAAACACTAAAATACATTTTGTGCAAAGCACAAGCTCACACAGTTCACATAATACATCTTTTATTTTACTTTTTTCTCTATTTCATTTTTCTTTATAATTTACCTTTTTACACGTTTAAACTCATAAAAGAAAGTATATTTATCCTTTCCCAGTAATTAAAAAAAAACGTTTAAACATATGTGTTTTGTGTGCAGTGAGTGATAATGATGAAAACAAAACAAAAGCCACTATAAATTATCCAAACTCTTCATCATTAATTGATTCTAGTTTTATTTAATCACCTTAACAATGCAAGTGCAAACACTCAAATATCTAATTAACTCTCTAATATATTTTATTTCATTTTTACCATATTAGGTTATCAATATATTAATAACTTATTTCTTTCTCTTTTTATATCTTGTGATACTTCCATATTTGGAAAAAGGGATGATCATGTAAGGAAAGAAAACATCGCATATTGAATTCCTTCCGTTGTTTGATAATGATAAGTATTAGAAAAAAATTATATAAAATACAATTTTTTTAAGTGGTCTTAAATTAAAGTATTAAATATCTTCACTAATTAGAATTGTCTTGTATTTATAAGAAGGTTCTATTTAAATTCTTTTGGTTTATAATTGTAGGTACAGGGAAAGAAAAAAAAAAACTCCTAAAGTGAAATATTTTGAGTAATAGAAAAAGAAACTCTCGAGACTAAAAACTTATAATACTAGAAACAAACCTTTTTTTGACTATGTCAAACCTTTAATTTTTTTTATAATCAAATACTTTTTTCAAAATTAGTGTGAATTCGTTTTTAGATCTATATAAGTCGACCTAAAGACGATCTATAATTTGGTTATGGACAACTTAATAATTTATTTTGATCTTTAAGACCTAAGTTGATTAACAATGATTACATTCTTATCATACATACTTTGAGGTATCAAGCCATTATTCATAATTAGAGTTTATCCATTCTCTTTTATCATGACACTATATAACTCTCAACCTTTACTCCAATAAGGCTAAAAAACTTATTAAAAGTGATGTATAGAAAATTTTACCAGGATTTCACTATGTCATTTCAAAAATTCTAAAATTGTCACTTCTTTTTTAAGTGTTTTTTTTTCTAATTAACATAATAGGTTTGTATACAAATTGGTAGTTATTCCTTATCGTCTTCTTATCGGCTTTGGAAAGGTCAGACTCTAAGAAGTGTTTTTTATTTTCTAATTAACAGAGTAGGTTTGTACACAAATTGACAGTTATTCCTTATCGTCTTCTTATCGACTTTGGGAAGGTCAAACTCTAGTTGAGTTGAGGCCATTTTATGGGCAACCTTATTCTTTCTAAAGTTTTTCTTTATCTAGTTAGGCAATTTGACTCGGCCTTAGTTATTCTAATTAAGGTCGGTCTCTAGACAAGCTAGGGTTGTTATTGGCCTTAATCATTCCGAGGTTAATCTTTGGTCGAGTCGGGGCCGACACTTGTTGGAGATCTCACATTGATTAGAGATAAGGTTAATTCATAGTATATAAGTGGGTGTAAACCTCACCTTAGAAGCCGATATTGTAAGGTTGAATTAGGCTTAAAGTCTACTTCTTACGATGATATCAAAGATTATTCTAATGAGGTTTGATACGCCTATCATTTTACCCGTTATTGGTCTATCAGACAATCTATAAATATCTAGTCTGATGCACGAGTTGGACAGCCTCAGCTTGAGGAGGGTGTGTTGGAGATCCCACATTGACTAGAGATAAAGTTAAGTCATAGTATATAAATGGGTGCAAACCTCACTTTAAAAGTTGGTCTTGTAAGGTTAAGTTAGGCTTAAACTCCACTTCTTAAGAACATTGTCCAAAGGCATACTAAGGTCAATCTTCGACTAAGTGGAGGTCCATACTGGCCTTAGACATGCTAAGGTCAATCTTCATTTGAATTGAAGTCAATACTAGTCTTAGTCATGTTAAGGCCAGTCTCTAGTTGAGTAGGGTTTATACTGTTAGCACCAAGGCTTGTTAAGTGATTTGATGAAGCCAACAATAAGATGAAGTTTACATGAATCAAAGCTTGAAAAATGGATTGCTTGAAGTCATCATGGAGCTTGATGGAGTTTTGGTCTAGGATTTAGGTTGGATGTGTGTGAGAGTGTGGTTTTATTATAAAATCATGAAATATCACTCAAAGTAAGCTCCAAAATTTATTTTGCTTAACAAATTATTAAGTGGTTCTAAAATGAGGTTTAACAAATTTTAAAAAACACTTTTTTTTAAAGAGTAAATCAGTAAACTGTTTTTCAGAAATCAACTTACAGGATTTTCTTCTAAGTCACAGAAAAATCAATCGATTGAATGATTGATACAATCGATTGAGTTTTTGACAATTTTAAAAAACCAGTTTGCTTATAAATAGGTTAAGCGCGATTTGTGACTAACTTTTGATACGAAAAACATTCCTAAGAATTTTGAGCGAACACTTGTGACTTCCTAAGAGATAAAAGCGTGCTTACACCTTGAGAACTCATTACGTTCGATTTTCTTCAAGACCAATCTTAAGAAATTTAATCTTGGTGTATTGAATTGAGTGGGTTTCGTGCAACTGTGATTTTGCACCAAAGCTAAGTCTTCTATACTGTTCTTAAACCATTTGTATTCTGTTGTGTATAGAAGCACTTTTGTTTTTTACTATCTTTGATAATTCTTGTACTGTGAGTGAATGGTTGCGAATTACATAGATTTTGTAATTTGTGATTGTGGTTTTGATACCCATATTACATAGGGTCTTGTAATTGGGTTTGAGCAGTGGTTTACTACATTGTTTCTACTTGTTGTGGGGTACAATATGTTGTTTGTCGCTGGGAGCAGTGTTATCTTGCGGGAAGCAAGCTATCTGTATTGTTGTAAATTGATATTGTTGATCTTTATAGTGGAAATTCTTTGCTAGTTGGCAAAGGACTGGAAGTAACCCTTGAGGAAGGGTGAACCGGTATAAATCTTGGTGTTCTTGATCTTTCTTTCTCTCTTCTTGAACGCTTTATCATATATTTTGTCACTCTTTCAATTAATTGTCCTTGGCATGTAATTGATTAGTCATCGTGCTGGTGTTATTCCGTGTTCTCTGAAACTGTTACTTCATTTGTATAATTGACTGAATCTATTCTTGATTATATTTGAGTGATTTCTATTATATGTAATCATTGATTAATTGATTGAGTTTTCTGGAAAACTTGTTTTCTTAAATCCATTGTTGTTTCCTATTACTTCTATTAATCTGGATTGTCTTGTTGTGAGATTGTTCTTCAATTCGCTATCAATATTGTTTATCCGATTATTTATGGACAGTTATGAACTACATTTCTATTAAACTAATTGCTTCCGCTTTTGATTCTAGTGTTTTTCTTGGTTCTTGAATGATTTGATACACACTCTGATTTCAATTAGCAAGTTCTACTGTTTATTGGTTCTAGTTGTGATTTTGAATATTTCTAAATTGTTTTGAGTTTGTGCATTTTATTCAATTGATTATCACTATGTTTTAGTAATTGTTTCTTGTTGTTCTCTGATCTATATATTATTTCAATTGATTGATTCTGATATGGAATTTATTGACCTTTTGTTGTACACTTCAGAATAACACTTTTCAGTAGTTTCAATAAAGAATTTTCATTCAACATTTAATACTTTCCATTTTTGCGAAAAATTTTAAAAGTTTAATTTCATCCCCCCTCTTGAACTTGGCCTAAACTTGTTTTTCAATTGGCATCAGAGTTAAGACTTGAATCCTAGTCAAGTTTTTCGATCTATGGCTGAGAATAAACTACCTTTTGTTGAAGGAGCCTCTATACACAGGCTACCTATGTTTTCTGGGGTGAACTACCAGTTTTGGAAAGTTAAAATGAAAATCTTCATTGAATTGATCATGGTATTTGGAATGCTATAGTAAATGGTCCTTATATTCCTATGTATGTTGTGAATGGTGTGCCTGTTGAGAAATCTTATGAAGAATTGTCTTGAGACTGAGAATAAGAGAGTGCATATGATTGTGTTGCAAAAAGTATAATAACTTCTGCCTTGAACCTTGATGAATTTTTCAGAGTATCTCAGTGCAACTCGGCTAAAGAAATGTGGGACATACTTGAGGTCACACATGAGAGGACTATTGATGTAAAGAGAGCCAAAAAGCATGCACTGATTCAGGAATATAAATTGTTTAGGATGCAGCAAGGGAAGACCGTTGCTGATGTGCAGAAGCGGTTCACTCACATTGTCAACCACTTAATTGGATTGGGAAAACAGATTGACAAGGAGGAGTTGAATATCAAGATCCTAAAGTGCCTAGATAAGAACTGGCAACCTAAAGTGAATGCTATATCAAAGACTAGATATTTGACAACACTCACTACTGCAACACTCTTTGGAAAATTAAGAGAGCACGAGTTGAAGATGATTAGGCTGAAGGAAATAGAGACTGTAGAGAAAAAGTCCAGCAGCTTAACACTCAAGACAAGGGCTGTAGATGTTGAATCGAGTGAGAAAAACTCTAATGATTGTAGTGACACTGAAAGTCTCAATCTATTGACAAAGAGATTTCAAAAGTTTATCAAGATGAATGACAAAATGAAAAAAAGACACATAAGAAGAAAATAAGCAAATCTTTTATATAAAATTAGCTTTAATAAATTATTGTTCAAAAAATAGAACATTTAAATACATTTTTTTAAAGATCTAACCTTCCGTTTGTATAAAAATTTATAATTTAAATACGAAACAAATACAATCAAAAATACATCAAAGTAATTTTATTTATTATTCAAATATTATATAAAATAACCTAATTTTTAAACACTGATAATTTTAAATAATGTTATATATAATTATCTTTACTAAATTAATCTTTAAAAATATCACATTTAAATTTCTGAAAAACTAAAAAAAAAAAAATCCGTTAAAGATCATTATTTGACAATATTACTTGAACAAACAAAAAAATTGGAAATATTTTTAAATTTAAACGATAAAATATATTTCCTAAAATGTTTGTTAAAAGTTTTTTAATGAGATCATTCATTCGATCGTTCTCTTAAAAAATAATAACTTCGTATATATAAAAAAAAAGTTATTTCTTAGTAAACAAGTTTAAAGTAAACAAAAATAATTTATATATATAAGAAAATTCTTTATAGTTATGAAATTATCTTCGTTGTCTTTCTATTGAAAGTTTTATATAAAAAAGAGTTTTATTTTCTTTCTTAAAAAGTACTGTAAAGAGATTTTTATAGAAATATCATTGTTGATGATGGGATTCGAAAAGTTCAAATTATTGTAATAGTCTTCTGAAAAAAAAAAAGAAGAAGAAGAAGGGTGTTAAAAAATATTTCACCATAACGGGTATCAATGTTGTAGTTAAAAGCTTTAGTGACTTCAGAACATTCAAGTTTTTTAGATAAAAGTTATCTTGAATTTATAGAGAGATTAACCTTAAATTTTCTTGAGATAAAATTTAGGTATTGAAAAACAAATTCCTTAATTGAAAGACTTAGAATATAGAAAACAAATACTTGAAGCTAAAAACTTGAGGTATTATAAAGAAAATTCAGTTTTTACTATATTAAACCTTTAATCTTTTGATAACTGAATATTGTTTTAATTTATTTCTAAATCCGGATAAGTCGGCCTATAAACAATTTACAATTTGATTGTGAAACAACTTAAATAATTTATTTTATTTTAAACTTTAAAACTCAGATTGTAAAATACGATTATTAGATGATCAAATTACTTACCGGACATACTCCAAGATATCAATTCATAACCGTAACGATATTTTACCTTATTTGATTTATCATCACACTATACTTTCCAAAGCAAAAACAAAGAACAAGAATCCTAACATTATTTATGTCAAAGTCACATGTTGTATTTAAAGTATATATGTCATTTAAAAAGATTTTATATATGTCATAAAAAAGATTTTATTCTCTATACAGATAAATGAAAAATGAAGTTTATTCCTTTTTTTTTTCCTTTACCAGACAGCTTTAAAATAATTTTTATTTTGTTCCTAAATTAATCACACCTTAACATGTTAACGAATCTTTTTGGTTTTCCTTTCAGCTTTTGAGTTTTGCAAGAGAAAGTCAACACGGTTTTATCGAAGTCATTGACTATTGCACTGTTAGGTCATGTGGTCGTGCTGTTCGATTCCTTTGAGGCATCATTCGTCTCATATTTATTTTCTCATTTGTCAAACATTTCGGTTTTCAATGCAATTTCTACCTTTTCATCATCATTACATATTCTTGCCTTCTAAGAGAAGCAAATCCATACCATGTACTCACGTTTTCTCGAAAGTAATAATAATATTGTTGTTTTTGAGAAGAAAAAAAAGCTGCGATTAAACGTAATTGAACTAGAAACATGCACTCATTTTTTCTTCTAAAGATGACAAATAAATCTAAATATGTGGAAAGTATTTGAATTAGTATAACTGTAACAAAAATATTAGGATTAATCACAAATCATTTTCTCATTTCCCTTTCTGTATCACGTACTTATTATTCTCATTTAACTGTCCTCCATTGATTATTTTTTATAATTTATCTAATATTTGCGTAATTTCTATTTAATATTTATACAGTTATAATTTGGTTTCTTATTATATTTAGTATTGATTATAAAAAAATTAAATTTTTAATATTTTTTTATCATCTGTTTCTTACTGTGATTTTATTTTTTCATAAAAATATATTTAATTAATATTTAAATTGATATACCTTTTATTAGACTGAGGATAATATGCAAATTTTAAATTCATCGAGAATCGATAAAGATGATAGAAATGAATATAGATTTTTGCATCGAGTTATCTCTCCTTCTTTTTCCTTTAAAAACAATTAAATTAAAATAGATTTGAAAATAACCAATTCCAAAAAATATATATCAATGGGAAGAAATTCCATTATATATTTTATATATTATCAGCATTTTTATGCATACTGTGCCTTCACAATATTAGTATTTTGACTTGTTTAAGACAAATTTTGTATATAGTTAAAATAAAATTATAATAATTTTGAATGAATAAATCATATTTTAAATTTATAATAAATACTTTAAATTGTGATATAAATTCTCAAGCCTCAGTTGTAAAACACTAAGATGCTATAGGTCGGATATGGATTTGATCCTTCATAACATATTTAGATTGATAAAGGTTAAAAAGATCTAACATGTAAATGAATAAAAAAAAAAATAGTTCATGACATAATTGTTTTACTAGTTACAATAATGGTACATGAAATGCATACCTAAAAGAGATAAGACAAAATACTGAGAATGGTTAATTCAAAGAGAGAATTATTCCATGGCATAGACAATTACAATTACATTTATTAAGGATATTTCTTATTGTGTTCCGATTAATTATTTTATTTTTTTGTAATGTTTTGATTCTTCTTTTGCTTTACATTTCAAGAGTGCTATATTATTTTATTCAATGCGAGTCTTCTTTCTTTTTACTTAATGATATTGTTTGAAAAGATTACTTATGCTGTCATTTTTACTGCAGAATAATTTATATTTCACAATGTATACCCATGTATAATACTTGGTTTTAGATATTAATATAAACGTGTGGAAAATTAAAAGGTGGTCATTAAATTTAAATTGTGTGTAAACTACAATGTATTAATTATATATTTAAGGTATCTATGAAATGTATGTACGATTAGTTTTAGATTTTATTAGAGGCTGATAGTTGTGTTTAAAGTAAAGGGGTGAAAATAATATTTTAGATGGTGTGATAATACACAGTTTTGGGTGTTTGAAATATGGGCCCGCGCTAAAAGAGAATTAAAATAGAAGGGGTGAGGTTAGTATATAAGTGGGGTAAAGTTAGAAATGTGAAATATTTTTATCTTTTTAATTCAACAACTTTATTTATTTTCTCTTTTACTTCTCTTTCTTCTTCCTTCTTTCCCCTAAACCTCAAAAGTCAAATTTTCTTCTTCTTTTCAGAAATTTTAACCTCCAAACTAGTTAAGGAATGTTGAACATCTATATAGACCTTGTCTTGCATAAATTCTTCTACTACCTTCTCTTTTCAAATCTCATCCCTTTTACTCGCTAAAGATCACTATATGACTGATTTAATTGTTGGTATATGGTTATATTTAATGATAGGTTAGATAAAAGCTTACACTTTGAATTAATTTTACTGAGACCAAATCTGGTTAGTTTGGTGTTTCCACACTAATTCCTAAGTTAATGAAAATTAAACATGATTTTAGAGTTATTTTTATTATCTTAATCTTGCTAAATAAAATAATAATTTAAGTTTGATATTTTCGTGTGAGTATTATCTTATTGCAGTATTTGCTATTCTCATGCAAGTGAGAATGCATTTAATACAAAATTTGGTTAATTTTAATAAATTATTTCTCAAACAAAGATGTGTCTTAATTATCTTAAATCTTAGATATTTTTACTTAAATTATAAAGAAATATAGTTGAAATGACTTCTCTTTTAAGTAATATCCTAATAAAGAATTGCGTTTTTGTTTAAAGAATTTTATTTAATTAAAATTTTTATATTCTCAATAGAGTGTTTTATTTTGTTTAATATAGTTTAAAGGTTTTAAAAGTAATATAGAATTATGTTATATATACAAGTGTAACAGAGGAATATGAAAAAAAAATATATAATAAAAGCCATTATTAGGGGGTTAGTAGAGGTAAAATGAGATTATACTTCTAAATAAAGGGTTGGAAAGATAGGAACCGAAGATAATTGGATAGTGGAGTGAATAGGAAGAGTCTGGCTTCTCGAAAGCCATAAGAAAAGATTCTGTTACTGCTTTATTGTTCTGTTCAAATCTGTTCATCTTTGTTCAGATGTTATTTTCAATCACCAACTCAAATACACCCTGAAATATTATTCAATTACTCCTTTATCTACTATTCTGTTGTTATTATTATCAAATACCTTTACAATTGGTATCAGATACTCGATCTGGGTTTCAAACCTGTGAATGGTTACCACACGCAGCTCAGGAGCAATGGAGGAACGTGTTGAAGGGTTAGAGAAACGAATGATGGACCACGGTCAGATGTTAGAGACGATATTGAAGAGGCTCAACGATATGATGATGCATTCACCATGACATGATCACACTGCAGAGCCGCATTAGGAAGAGGAGAACACTGCCTTCAAATCACGGATCCCGGTGAAGGAGGATAGAATCACGAAAACCCACGCTACAGGGGTGACGGGGGACACAAATTAGAGGTCCCAACATTTGATGGTGTAGATCCGAACGAGTGGTTAGTGAGAATGGATCGTTTCTTTCGGGTGTCAAATATTCCAGTGGGGGAGAAGCTCGATTATGCGGTGCTAGGATTAATGGGGGAGGCTCTTACGTGGTTCGAGTGGTGGGAGGCTCAGTCGACATTTCACACTTTGCTACGTTTCAAGCAGGACTTGCTGAAACGTTTCGAACCAGGAGCGGTGTCAAATCTTTTGGCGCCACTGTTGCAGGTGAAACAGACAGGCTCTGTCATGGAGTATCGGCATGATTTTGAACTCACAGCCATATCGCACAGAAATTTGGTTGGAGAGACCTTATTACGTATGTTCCATGAAGAGTTGAAACCGACGATTAAGCCGAAACTATATGTGGCGGAGTTCGAATTCCTACAAGCATTGATGGATCGTGCAATGGTTGTCGAAGCAAGAAACATAGCTTGGCGAGAGGAAGGTGGAAGCCATTAAGGAAAACGACATGAAGCAGACCCTAAGTCTAGTGAGGGTTTCAATAGAGGTACGAATTGTGTTAGGCCCAATAATTTTAATTCCTACTTTGAACGTTCTCTACCACCAGAACCCAAGGAGAACTAAGTCACTCATATCACAGCGTCTAGCTCATTGGGCCCAAAGCATAATTCTCGTTGGATCTCAAATGAATAGTGGCTTGAACGCCAACGCAAGGGTCTATGCTACAAGTGTGGGGAGAAGTGGAACCCATCCCACACGTGTCGACACCGCCATCAACACTTGGTGCTATTAAATGCTGACAAAGAGGAAGAGCTTGAACTAACACCTGAAGAAATCACAAACGAACCCTCTACTCTTAATCTATAAACTTTGTCTCTCCATCTTTCACCTTCCAGCTATTGGGGGTTCACACCTCATCACACATTTAAGGCTAAAGGCACGATCCAGGGCTCAGAGGTGATTGTGTTGGTGGATTCAGGGGTGGAGGCCAATTTCCTTTCCATTCACATCGTCTCCTTCCTAGGTTTACCATTAAGCCAGATGCAACCATTTCAAGTTGAGGTTGGGAATGGAGTTATTGAACCAAGAGTTTGGGGTTGTGAAAATGTCGAACTGATAGTTCAAGGTGTTTCCATAGTTGCAAACTTCCTTGTCATGTGGAGCTCGGGCGGTTGGAGGTGGTGTTTGGTGATAGGTGGGTGGTAAGCCTAAGCAGATTTGATGGCGACTATCAGTGGTTCACTGAGCTGGATGTCTAATGGGTCCCAAGTCACACTGTAAGGGGACCCTAGCCTCAGTAGAAGCCATGCATCAGGAAGATGGCTTTAAACGAATTCAAAAACAATGAAGAGGGTTTCTTAGTGTCTGCTTTATTTTGCTCTGATGGAGATAACATTACTTCTCCTATTACAACTGAGACTCTGGAACTATTGCAACAATTTGATGATATTTTTCAAGAACCAGACGGTGGCTGGCGGTTCTGTGTTGACTACCGAGCACTTAACAAGATAACAGTCCTAGGCAAATTTCCAATTCCTGTTATTGAAGAGCTTTTGGATGAATTAGCTGGTGTTGTGGTGTTCTCTAAGCTGGATTTGAAATCTGGTTACCACCAGATTCGGATGAAAGAAACAGACATCCACAAGACTGCGTTCCGAACACATGAGGGCCATTATGAATTCCTCGTGATGCCAAGCCCCCTCTACTTTCCAGTCACTGATGAATGAGGTATTAAGACCATGTTTACGTAAATTTGCTTTAGTTTTCTTTGATGACAATTTAATATATATAGTCACGACAAGGACACTCATAGGGATCATTTGCTGCAAGTTTTTGAGATCCTTAGGAGGAACCACCTGTGGGTGAACAGGAAGAAATGTTGTTTTGAAAGCTTCAGTATCGAGTACTTGGGGCATATTATTTCTACACAGGGGGTTGCTGCAGATCCTAAAAGGATTAGTGACATGGTTGATTGGCCTACACCTCAAGATTTAAAAGCACTGTGGGGATTTCTAGGACTCACAGGATATTACCAACCCTTTGTGAAGGGCTACAACAGCATCACATGGCCTCTTACACAACAACATTTACAAGATTTTGAGAATTATTGAGAGTTAGCTGCGAAGATCAAGACTGTGTTTTCTCACTTTCACCTTGACGACAAGGTGAATCTCCAAGGAGGATATTGTTATATAACCAAGTGTAAATGAGGAATATGAAAAAACATATATAATAACCCATTATTAGGGAGTTAGTAGAGGTAAAATGGGGTTATACTTATAAATAAAGGGTTCCTAGAGAGGAAGGGAAAAAGAATTTAAATTTGATAGTGGAGTGAATAGGAAGAGTCTGGACTCTGGAAAGCCAAGAGAAAAGATTCTGTTACTGTTTTATTTTTATGTTCAAATCTGTTCATTTTTATTCAGATGTTATTTTCAATTACCAACTCAAATACATCTATTATTCAGTTAATCCTTTATCTACTATTATGTTGTTATTATTATTATCAAATACCTTTACACAATACTTTAATTACTTGTTTTCTTAACTATGGTTATAATTGAGAGATTGTACATTGTTGATTATATGTAGAGAGAGTGGGAGAGGTGGTTATCTACTTGAGTAAAATGTAAGTATTGCCTTATGGAATTATGATGAACACTTATTGAATATTTTTACTACCTATTTAAAGATGAAATCACTTATGGTTGATAAGTATATAAGAAACTACTTTTACTTATGAAAATTATTATTAATCTTAAAATTTATTACTTGTTTCATATTATTATTACCAATATTTATGATTATTATGTTTTGTAACGATAAAAAAAAGAAAACAATGGTAATAGTAGGCTATCCATTGATGCCAGAAGTAAAGAAAAGCTGCAAACTTATGTTAACCTTTTCTTTTATTACAATGCATCCATTTTTTTTATTTATTTGCTCTTTAATTGATATAAAGCAAAGTGAATTTGATTTCTACACTATTTTCTCACCCTCTTTTTTATTTCACTGCGTTTCACTGGTTTAATAAGAACGAAAATAATTTCTAGAACGCTTTTTTTCAATGAAAATTATTAGAAAAACTCATATTGAAAATAATGATTCAGATTTATTTTATACGAGCAGATATTTTAGTGTAAGAAAAACCAGTGTGGATAGTATTTTTTTATTATTATTCTAAAAAAAATTGTCTAAATGGTATAATAAAAATATATTAAAATAACATGGTTGAAATAATGAATTGCGGGTTGATAAAATAGTTTCTGCTTCATGGTTTTCATTTATTTTAATTTCCACGGCTGAGATGAAGGTTTTGTTTTATTTATTTATTTGATTTATTTATCTGAGATTTAGACTCCAGTTCTAGTAAAGGTCCCAAATCACTTATCAGCACTCGTTGATGTTACATTTAGCAGAAAAACATAAGTTGGATAAATAAATTAATATAAATGAAAAATAAATTAAAAATTAAAAATACTTTTTATTAAATAAAAAAATGGAGAAATTGAGTATTCCCTGTAATATTGTACTAAATGAAACTCATCTCTTCTAACATTTTTTCATTAAATCTTGGTTTGAATCTGACTCATAAATACGAGAAAGAAGAGGCCCAATGGGCTTTAAACTTCAACAATGATAGGCCCAGTTAAAACTCACAACTCATCCTCAACTTATATATTTAACATTTTTTCAAAAACACAAATAATATATATATATATACAAAATTTTTTGCATCCCATCCTATAACTAAGTAAAAGGTAAAAAAAAAAATCTCAATCGTTTAAAATTATAATTTTTTTTCTATTATTTGTCTATACTGTCGGTCTTTCATCTTTATCTAAATATGATCTTATATTCTTAAATATAATAAAATTTCAAATATGGTTTTGGTTCGTCTAAAATGCATAAAGTTTAAATTTATCTTTTCTAGAAAATATATTTTATATCTCCAAAATTAAAAAAAAAAAAACACAGTTTTGTTTTTTTTAATTTAAATTTGATTCTTATAATAAAGAATTAACCATTTTTATCCCAATTCTTTATGTCTTCTATAAAATCTAAAGTGGTCGTCGTAAGTTACTTTAATAAGTGTTTTTAATACCATGTTAACACTCAACAAGTTTATTTTTTATAAAATATTTAAAAACAGTTATTTATCTATCTTAGACTAAATATTAAAATTAAATATAGTTATTTAAAATTTTATAGAAATAAAAGAAATCAACAATTTTTATAGAGACTAACACAAAAATTCGTACATTTTACTGCAAGCAATACAATGGCTTCAAAATTTAGAACGATATAAAAAAAGTACGGACCAAATTATTTTACGAGAACTAAAGATTTCTTTAAGTATATGATAAATTGTAATTTTTATTGTAAAATTTATTATTTACTATAAAAAATGATTTTTAGTAAATGTTATATTTAGCATTTCCGAGAATTTTAACTCTCATTAAGTATATTATTCACAGTTTGATTTTTTGTGGGCAGAACCATTGTCATTAAAGGATTACCGATGGTTTTTACTAATTCCTGGAATAACAATTTTAATCTCTATTATTTTCGGGATTTCATACTCCCGCTATTTTTGAAAGTTTCACACCCCCGTTATTTCTAATAGTTTCAAATCCCATTATCAGTCATTTCGTCTGATGCATCTATTGTGTTTCATTTTGGATTTTATTAAATAAATTTATTAATTAAATTTATGAAATAACTTAATAAATCATAAAAAGAAAAATATTAATATTTAAAATTCTCAATCATTTATAAGACATGCCTAGGTTATAACAAGAAACAAAACACGTCTACAAAAAATACAAGCTACACGAGTATAGAAAAAACTCTCATAAGTCATATCTAACATTTCATCTACCTTTGTAATCAGCATTTATTGTCCAATTATTCTTGTTAGCTTTTGATAAAATGTTTGAGCACTAACAGACAACTACAATCTCATTTGATATTGAGACATCATGGGTACTTAACTAACAAACATAACAAATTCTAATAAAATGATTCTTGCCCTTATCATTCAATTATGACAGAACACATAATGTCTTGTGCGGTTGTAGGTAACCAGGGAGATATAGGCAAAAGGAATAATCTTCAATGTCAGTTATAACAAGCTAGTGTTAATTCGAATATACTAAGGAGAATATTCTAAACATATACATTAAGGCCTCCATGTGCTCCCAACATACCTAATTTAATTGGGCCACAATATCAATATCATGGGACTCAACCTCATTGTTATCAATTACAGACCATATTTTTCAAAAATATACAAAATTATACTAGAGTATGTAGTATAATTTCCTAAATGATGGTGCTTCACGTGAGCATGTAGTATAATTTTACTCTGTGAGAAAGATGATGCCTTCTTGTCATATGCCTGCGCCACATAGGGATATGCCACCAAGTTGTACTGAATATAGGGCCAAAACTCAACTCTTTTTCCTGTGCTTTGCAATTTTGTTAGGACCTTGTTTCTATCCATGTTAACCTATCACAATTACCTTACTTTGCTTTCTATTCACCTCTACCTCTTTCACACCTGAATTCATGCTTCCAAATTAGTCCATGTTAGTTAACTATAATCAATTCATTATTTTCTCCATTCACCAACAACATTTGAATAAAGCACATTAATTAGCAAACTACCAAAAACTATCAATTATGATATAGGACAAACTTTAGATAATTTTCTTGGAGTCCATAGTTATGAAGAGGTGTATGGTGGTAATATGTTGGTGGAATTGTTTTAGAAGCAACAGATGAAGGCTATGTTTGATGAGAGTGTGAAAGAGATTATCATTATAATTTATTCAGTATAAGCTCCATACAAACTTAAAAAGTAGGCCATGATTATGAAGAAAAAATCACTGGCTAGGACGTACTTGAAACAATGCCCCGATCTCGGCGTCCACGGAGGCGTAGAGTATGGCAAGGCATCATGGCCAGAGATATTAAAATCGCGGTGCTTCTCGACATTGCAAATGGAATCAACTTTCCTGATAATGTTGATGACATTCATATTGTGGCGGTTTTGGAATCAAACACAAATCTCTGACTTTCGATCTGGTGGTTTTAGTTGGGGCATAACTAAGAAGAGATTTCAAAGAATAAAGAAAGAGATCATACACAACTGTCTCAAGACGCGAGGACGCGAGTTAAAGAAGACGAACCTGTGCAAGAGTATCGATTTTTCTGTGTGTGGAGATAAGATGTGTGGAGCTGCCATCTCTTACCTTTCTAAAAACCTAAAATCTAACCCGCTTTCATGAGAAGGAAGTGTAATGAAAATCTAAAATCTAACCTGTCTTCATACGTTCATAAAAAGAAGTGTTTAAACTAATATAATTTAAAAAAACTAAAATATAAAATTTTGTTGCGTCTTATAAAGAAACTGTAGAGAGCATCAGAGGTTTCAAAAGCCCCAGTTATTTGTATGATTTACTTGGGGTTTTCTAACCTCCAATATAAAACCCCTTCTAAAATTAATTTCTTTTGTAGTGATATAATTTATATATTAAAATATACTTTACCAATATTTTAATATACAATTAGAGTGTTAGCACCAAGAGTTGCTAAAGGATTTGATGAAATCAACAAGTGAACGAAGTCTAAGGAATCAAGAGGATTGCAAAGAAAGTCATGAAAATGATTGAAGATTTTGGTCTTGGACTTAGGCTTTGTGGGGGTGTGTGTGAGTTTTTACTCTTGTCATAAAATCATATGTTGCATGTTTCATAAGTCATAGTAAGCTCCAAAGTTAATCTTGGTTAATCACATTAATCAAAGTTTTCAAATAAAAGTGTTTCAGGAAGAAATTGATTAAACTGTTTTATTCTGAACATATTAAAGTTTATGTTTCAGAGAAATTCAATTGATTGAACAATTATTACAATCGATTGAAGTTTTAACAGTTTTTAAATCAGTTTTCTATATAAAGGAGAGACACGTGATTTTCAGAGAGAGAATTCATTCAGTGCAAACCTTGTGAAATTTTCAGAGAGAAAAATGAGCACAACACTTTGAGAGCTTTTGACACTTCTTTTCAAGAACTCTAATCTTGGAGCATTACTTTGATAGTGAATCTGTGTAACAGTGATCTTATGCAGAGCTAAGTGTTTCTACTTTGATCTTGATATCTTTGTAATCTGTCTTAAGTAGAATCACTGTTTGGTTTCGTCTATTCATTGAACTTTCGTGTTAAGTTGTTGTTACATATTACATAGAAAATGTTATTGTAACTGGATAGTATAGTAGGTTCTGTACTGGTTGAACTGCTACTGTAGGGTTCAGTAGGCAGGTTATTACTGCGAGCAAGGTTTGCTTGTGGGGTGCAAGTGTTGTATTGTGCGAGATTGATCTTTGAGATCTTTTTAGTGGAAATCTTTGCTAGTTTGCAGAGGACTGGGCGTAGTGCTTGAGGAAGGGTGAACTAGGATAAAATCTTGTGTTCTTGATCTTTCTTTTTCTCTTCTTGAACACTTATTTTGTTTATACAGTTCGTACAACTAATTGTTTCTTGCTGAGTGAGTTTGTTAATTTTATCTGAAATAGTTCTTATACATATTCAGTTAATTGTATAACTTCTTACTTCTGGTTTCTTAATCAACTGTGTTTACTGTATATTTGGTTGTTTTTATGGAAAAATTAGTTTCTCTTAAAACAATTGGTATTTCTTGAATCTGGTCTTAATCTGTACTGATTCTTTTCCAATTGGAAAAATTATTTGTTTGAATTTACTATTTACTTGATTGATTTTTGATTTATCTGAAACACTTTCTTGTTTTAGTTTATTGCTTCCGCATATGATCTGATTGAATTTCAATTATATCTAGTTTTAGTTGATTGTTTCTATTCTGGAATCTATTGAACATTTACTCAACATTTCATAATAATCATTTTTCAATAGTTTTGATAAAGAATTTTCATCCAGTTTTGAACATTGTTAATTGTTTGCAAAAATTCTTTAAGTTCAATTTACCCCCCTCTTGAACTTAGCCTGAACTTATTTTACATAGAGAACAACCATTTATTTAATTATTTATCAAAACTTCATTAGTTGACTCAAATTTTATTTTTATTATATGATTATAAAAGGTTATCAATTACTTATATATGAAAAAAATTGTCGAACTATTATTTATCTAAACTATATTTATTTACTAGAGTCTATTCAATAATAAAAAAAAGATAGGTATTTGTTTTCTATAATCAAGTTTTACAAAATATCTATTGTTAATATATAAATTATAAAATAATTAAATTTAAATATATAAATAAATACTTTTAATATAGATATATATATATATATAATATAATATTTTAATTTTTCATAATAATTTATATTGTGATAATAATTTAATTTTAACTATTTGATGATTTATTTTAGAAAATACTAAAATTAAATTTAAAAAATTAAGATGGGAATGTATTCTAGAAAAACATTTTCAAATACATACTTCTAAAAGGTAAAATTGAAAACTCAATTTTCATTGAGTTGCAACATCAACATATGGGATGAGGAATGCATTGGCCTAATGTATGTTAAGTTACAAAATCTTTTTATTTGTAAATCAGTAAGATTATTTTAGAGAGGATGAATTATTTTGAATTATAAATGAAAGAGAAATTTGTTAATAAATAAAGTGGTCAAATATAGAGTTTTATCATTTGAAATTATATAATTGATTGATAATGCTCCTATGAAATTAATATACTTTGGGTTTATTGAAATTGTTAATTATAAATTTCATATGAATCACCTAAATGTAATTATCGGTTATAACTTGTTTGTATATTTGCTAAGTGTGTATATCCAAATATAATAGGGAACTATGATTATTAGAAATTAAATTATATTACATTTGTTTGGTATTATTATTATTATTATGGAAACTTATTTTTTTATGGTTTAAAAAAATTATATGCATGTTAAAGTTTATATAATTTGAATTTATTAAATTTATTTAAAATATTAAGCGAGAATTTGTTTGAATTAATGAATTTAATTATGATTAATATGTTTTTTTTTAAATTGTATGATTAAATTTAACGGAATGAATCGTGACTATTGATTTGGAATAAATCGTGGCTATTGATTTGAAATGATTGATAAATCGCTTAATCACATAAAGTTTTTAAAATAAGACTAAGTTGACTATTGTAACAAAGGGCAAACCTAGATTAACATGAAGAAAACTCAAAACAAATTGATAAGAATCAAGAGCTGAAGTTTAACCAACCTCAATTATCTGCATAAATAAACAATCCAAAGGATGTTTTGCAAATTTCAAGTAGACCAATCACCAGGTCAAGGGCCAAAAACTGAAAGAGGTATTGATTGGGCTGATTCAAGACATTTTGACTACGCAAACAAAGTCTAAGATTGAATTTAAGCCTGATCACGTTTTGAATTTGATATAGGCTGATGAAGGAATTAAATGAAGGAGATTTGAGCCAAAAACAAGTCAATTGAAGTGAAGGGCCCATAGAAAATGCATCACCAGATTTAATTTCAGTTTAAATGGGCTATTTTAGGCTAAGGTTAAATTATGAAGAGTCACCCATTATTTTGGATGAAGTTCAAATTTTTGTTTTGATATATTTTGATTAATTTTCCATATGGCTTTGAGTAGTCATGCTTAGTAAATTGTGTTTTTCGTTTTCCCATTTTATGTAATTAATTAGTCATCTAAAAGTGTGCCAAAAAGCTACTGTTGCATTAAATTTGGAGGCTTCTAGGCTAATGAAGAGTTAGCTTAGCTTTTAGAAACTAACAAAAGTCTATTTAAGTTAGAAAACACACGTAAACAACAACTTGAATTTGATACGAATTTGATTCTGAAAATTTCAAAAGTGAGAATTTCTCTCTTGAGTTCTTCATTGGACTTGCAACTTATCAAGGGCTGATCATCCTTTGTGGCGCTTTTCATACTTTAGGATCTTTGTTGCGTTTCTTTTGCGTAAGACAATGGTTCTAAGTAGATCATTCTAAATCTGAATACTTAGGGATCTTGGGGCATTCAAATACTCTTTGTTGTGGGTTATAGGGATTATTCCTAACCAGGTTCACATCACAACTTCATTCTATTAATTGAATTTTCTTTCTTTGATAACAACAAAAAATATGAATGTGATTATGCGATATACTAAAATCAAAAAAGTATAACAGAATCAAAAGCTAGCTATGAAAAATTAAAAAAAAAGAACTAATCCTAATTCATATTACACTGTTTATGATAATTAAAATAGAATTATAGGTAACATTTAATTAATGATCAAAACAAAAGAGAAAATTGAAAATATGTAGAGAACAACATAAAGAAAAAAATGTCAAATGGGTAAACAAACTAAAAACTGTTTTAAACAGAAATATGTTGTTTCAACCTCTAGACCCCTTGAACTGCTTCACATAGATTTGTTTGGTCCCTCTAGAACTATGAGCATAGGTGGTAATTCCTATGGACTTGTAGTTGTTGATGACTATTCAAGATTCACTTGGACTCTTTTAATTGCAACCAAAGATGATGCTTATCATGTCTTTAAGAAACTTGTCAAAGTTATTCAGAATAAGAAAAACAATTGCATTTCTGTCATTAAATCATATCATGGGGGAGAATTCCAAAATGAAAGGTTTGATAAATTTTGTGAAAAGTTTGGAATCAAACATAACTTTTCAGCACCTAGAACTTCACAGCAAAATGGAGTGAGTGAATCCTTTCTAGTACATGTAATTATGAATTCACTTCTTGTAAAATTTATCCGATTTCGAATGAATTATAAAACTCTTGAGAAAAAGTGAAACTTTTTATGAAATTAAGACCATACTAATTACGAAGGAAGAGAGATTAAAAAAATGAAGGATCACTCAATTGATCTCATAAGTCACAGTGGAGTTAATATTAGTAAGAGCAAGCTAAAAAAATGATAAGGACAAGACACTTTAAAGGTTAATGAGGCACAAATTCATAAAAAGAAGAGTTGATGTTTATGTAAACAAGGTGTTCATTTCAAGAAGGATTCTTGAAAATGAAGAAATAGTTTGAATAGAAAGAGATATATTATATATTCACAATTTGAATAAAATTCTTTTAAGGTACCTATCAGTATCTAATGACTTGATTTTTAAGCAACCACTCGTGCCACATATTACAAAGGGATTCCTTTTAATCCTATTTATGAGTGTTGAACTATGTTTTAGCTTATTTTAGTATTGAAACTTTAAGTTTCTTTTACTTTTAATGAACTAAGATCAAATAAAATGAATTTCAAATATGCTTACCACTAAATACAAATTTAATCCAGAACATTAAGCAAATATGAAAGTTTGCATCTAAGCATGAAACAAGAACACAAACACAACAATATGAACACAAAGGAAGAAGATAGAATAGAAATCCTTAGAAGTTTGTCATTAGACACTTGTGAAAGCTTGCTTATAAGACAAGAATATGAACATATACACGAAACAAGACATGGAACAAAATATAACAATAAAGGAAAAAGAACAATTCATCAAAAGTAAAGAAAAAAAAAAGAATGCAAGAGAGAAACTTATAACAATGAAAGAAGTCATGCCACTTAAGGATGTTTCAAGATAAGTGTTGGAACGAATCATACTTGATCCTATGAACTAAGACAAGATCCAAGTAAAAGAGAACTCTCTCTTTTTAAAAGACATTGTGAAAAATGCTCTAGAATTTAAGTTCTTTTTCAATATATCCAAAAGTTGTTTATAAAGAAAACAAGTGACTATATAACCAAGAGTGCCACCCAAACTAAACTTAGATAAATTTTAAGATAAAAATATAACCTAATGACTTTAGGTAGTTGGATAAAATTTACAAGGCCTTGGAGAAAAGATTTTAATTTCAAAATTCAAATAAAAACACCAAAAGAAATTCTCCCATTAATTCAAAATTGAGAACATGTTTATCATCCTTAATCACGTTTTCCTTATGTTGACCTTGAGACATGTGTTGACTGAAAATTTGGAACTCTAATATAAATTTGATGGAATTCTAATTACTATGTTTAGCCCTGTTTCTTTATTTTCTATTATTTTTAGCCCTAACTTATTTAGACTTAATATGCTTAATTACAAAAATTGTTAGTTACACATTTTTACACGGAAAAAATAGAACAAGCTTTTAATTTCTAAAATTTACAATTAAAAATGCTGTTATATTTTCAAGCATTTAGTTATTTATAACTATTTTAATTTTTCCCGCATTTATCAGAAAGCATAATATGGATGAAAAAAAAAGGCAAGATAAAGTATTGAGACAGAAAGGTTAATCCAAGACAAAGTGTCATATATAGTACAAAGACATTCATTACCCACATTGAAAAAATAAATTTTGTAAGAAGTCCTTCTTGATGATGCAATGTGATACGTGTTTGCGCACGCTTTAGTTTTAATGCTCCTATTACAGGGCACTTACAAATTCAATTATACTTATGTTTTTTTTATGAAGTCACTCACATTATATAGTATATATTATTGTTTTAGTGAGATGATAAGAACATTAAAGACATTGCATATTCAATTATACTTATGTTTTTTATTTATGAAGTTACTCACATTATATAGTATACATTATTGTTTTAGTAAGATGATAAGGACATTAAAGACATGCATTATAACACTAAATAAAATTAAGTTGAGTTTGATAGATTTGTGATACATATGAATAAAATTAAGTTGGTTGGATAACTTACAACTACCATAATTCAATTTACAATCACCATAATTCAATTAAGGATAATTGAAAATTTGAAATAGTATGTACTTATATTTTATTATTGAATCTCCAAGTCATCATGAGATATAAATGAAAAAATGTTAGATTGTTTTAATCTAATATTGTAGAATGATTTTAAAGAAAATGTCTAATGTTTATTATTATTATTATTATTATTATTATTATTATTATTATTATTATTATTATTATTATACTTAAAAGTGTATTATAAGCATTGGAGAGGTAAATTTCTCAAACTAGTGTAATTTTTATCTGTAAATAGTGTCTGTTTTACCTTCCAGACACGATATCAATGTGAAAAAATGAATGAAATCATAAAAAGATAACAGTTTACTAGAGGAAAGGAAATGGTGCAGTCAAAATTTGAATTAATGAGTTAATTAAAATCCTCAGAATACTACACAATTTTATGGTGGATAATATTCTCCACCAATTCCTCTTCTTCTATTTTTTATTCTAGTTTACTAGAGGGAGGAAGTGGTGCAGTGAAGATTTGAATTAATGAGTTAATTAAAATCCTCATAATACTGCACAATTTTATGGTAGTTAATATTTTTCACCCATTCCTATTCTTCTATTTTTGGTACTGTATTACTACTGGTTAATTAAAATAAATGTAAAGTTACAAAGTTATTTTATTTATTGATAAATATGTAATGGTTGACATAAAAATTTATATATTGAATTAAATTAAGAGTAAGTTTGATATTGAAAAGAAAAATTAAATTAAATTAAAATTTAATAATAAAAATATTTAGCAAAATTAAGTATAAGTTGGATATTTGAATTTAGTTACTAATATAGAAATAATTTAAAATAAAATTGAAATTTAGCAATAAATCTAGAAAGAAAAATTTGAAAATATTATATAATTTTTTAAATAAATTTATTGTTAGTTTTTAAATTATATCTAGGTAATTTTTCTTCACAATATGTAACCACTTTTCTCTTCAAATTAACTTCACAATTATTCAATTGTTTAATCAGAATTAATTTCAACCATTACATATTTATCAATAAATAAAAGGACTTTGTGATTGTCCATTTATTTTAGTTGCACAGTAGCAACACACCATGTGCAAAACAAAAAAGGGGCAAATTTTTTAAAGTGGTGTAATTTTTATCTGAAATTTCAATTTCCAAAATGGTATATTTTTTTATTTATTTCCGGATACGGGGAAATCGTGCATAGGAGAGACCAATATCATTGTGAAGAAACTATGTCTTTATTACACGATTAAATTAAATCTTGAAAAGAGAACACAATTTTAGTTTCCTAGATGAAATTTTGTAACTAAGATTTTAATTAATGAGTTAATTAAAATCGTGAGAATGCTGCACCATTTTGAGATGGTTAATATTTTCCACCTATTCCTCTTTTTTGTTTTTGAACAGTTTTGTTTTTGAACAGCCTTGTGTTGCTACTATGCAACTAAAATAAATGGACAGTTACAAAGTCTCATTTTATTTATTGAAAAATATATAATGGTTGAAATTAATTCTGATTAAGTAATTGAATAATTGTGAAGTTAATTTGAATAGAAGAGTGGTTACTTGTGAAAAAAAATTACCTAGATATAATTTAAAAACTAACAATAAATTTATTTAAAAAATTATATAATATTTTCAAATTTTTCTTTCTAAATTTATTGCTAAATTTCAATTTTATTTTAAATTATTTCTATATTAGTAACTAAATTCAAATATCAAACTTATACTTAATTTTGCTAAATATATTTTATTATTAAATTTTAATTTTATTTTATTTTTCTTTTTAATATCAAACTTACTCTTAATTTAATTTAATATATAAATCTCACTAACATCACTTTTATTTCAACCATTACATATCTATAAATAAATAAAACAACTTTGTAACTTTACATTTATTTGAATTATACAGTAGTAATACAACACAGGTGCCAAAGATAGAAGAAGAGGAATGGGTGGAGAATTTAAATTCCCTAAACCCTAAACTAAAATCTGTTATCTTTTCATAATTTCATCTATTTCTTCATATTGATATAGTGTGTGGCAGATATGATTTACCCATATCCAAAAATAAATAAAAAAAATATACCATTTTGAGAATTTCACATAAAAATTACACCAGTTTGAGGAATTTTCCCAAAAAAAGAGAAATAAGTGTAGAATATTAACCATTCTAAAATGGTGCAGTATTCTCACCATTTTAATTAACTCATTAATTGAAATCTTAGTTACACAATTTCATCTAGTAAACTAAAATTGTGTTCTTTTTCCATGATTTCATTTAATCTTAAATTAAATTGTGTAATAAAGACACTATTTCTTTACAATGATATGTCTCTCCTATGCACAATTTATTCATATCTAGAAATAAATAAAAAAATACACCATTTTGGGAAAATTGCCCATTGGAGACTATGGATTATTTTTAAGTTATAAAAAAAATCTCTCTCTTCTCACTTTATTATTGTGAATAATATTTTTTATTAAAAGATAATGTTATTTGGATGAGAGGTTTGAAGAAAGGAATGGTTTTAAAATAAGAGTAATTTCTTTTTCACTCTTTCAATACAATTGAATCATTTTTACTCACTTAGGATAAAAAGAGAGTGCATAAACTAGACAAAATGAAATTAAGGTTTTTCTACACCCAAAAGAGAAGAGAAACAAAATTCAATAAACCCAAGATTTAATCATAACAAGTTGCTAAGTAATTGTATCTTTATCATTAGTCACTATAACATAATAATCCATACTCTTAAATGTAAGATTTATTGATTATAACTTTTAATTTTATAGAACAATATTTACTTGGTAGTTATTTGCATTATTGGGAAAGATCTTACAAAACTAAATTAAACCTTTTATATACCACCTTATTGACATCTATGGTTGATAATCGTCTTTATAAAAGAGTATATTTACCCAATAAAGCACACATTTTTATCCATAATATATATAAAATTTCTTGCATTGGGTGACACAAATATTGGACTAATTAGCTATATATAGTTGAAGACATAAAAGTTGGGCCGAATTTAAAACAGAATTTTTTTAGCATGGACTCAAGTTTATGAACTTAATACTAAAATAATCCTAACCACGATATGTTGAAAGGAAATTTAAATCTAGTAGAAATTCGGAAATTATGCGATGATGTAATAGCAGCATCAGGAAGAAGCAGACGACAAACAAACAAACGATGCACAGTACAAAAGAAGTACAAAGCAAGTAAATGATTTATGAAAGATTCGTAATAGAAAAAAGACCTCCATTGCTATAGATATATGTTGTTCATTTCATAACGTGGCGTGGGAGGTTCTACACATATAATAATAGTAATAACTAAATACAACTATTACTAACTATGCCAGTTACTGAACCATGCATGCATCTAGAAGGGAAGGTGAGCGCTGCCCACAGACACGGAGCTCGAAGCGGCGGCGCTGTTCCTCTCGGCGTGACAAAGCTGACGGAGCTTCGTGGGAACATACCAAATGGAAAGACGAGGGTGCGCGTTGAATATGGCATCAATGTCCCAACCCTGACGCGCTGCGATGGCCACAAGGGGCTTGTAACATGCTTGTCTCCATGCTCCAACGTTCTCCCCTCTCTCCTTGAACGCCCTACGAAGCTCGTTCGACACCTCCTCGTCGAGGCAATGCAAGGCGTAGCAGTGGACGTAGTGTCGCATCTTTGGCTTGTTGATGTAGCTTGCTCCAGCTTTCTTCGCGTACCTAAACACCTGATTTGTCACCTGCATTCCCAGCTTCTAGTAATTAGTATATATATATATATATATATATATATATATATATATATATATATATATATAT
>Ga0209700_103036_pt1 | contig 32907 bp, 7 predicted proteins | sample SiratroredBW_FD_187528 | JGI IMG/M metagenome (GOLD analysis project Ga0209700, IMG submission 187528) | Root nodule microbial communities of legume samples collected from California, USA - Siratro red BW (SPAdes) (version 2) | ecosystem: Host-associated > Plants > Roots > Nodule | place: USA...
AAAAAAAAAAAAAAAAACAACAAAAAAGCACTATTGTGATCAAAATAATTTATATTGAAAAAGTCTAATAACTTTTTTAATATTATAAAAAAATTTAAGCATTCTTAGTCAAATTTTTTAACAAGATGTTGATATAGTTTTTTACGTTATATTGATGGTGACAATGTAACAATAACACATGACATGAATACGTAATAATCATAATACAAGAAAAAGAGTATAAGATTATTGAGGCTTAAATTGAAGTAAAAAGCATAAGAAGCAGAAGTTTAAGAAGACGTACAAAATTTCTGGTGCGGCTTGTCCAATGGACTACAAGATTTGTCATGTTGCCAATGATGTATGAAGTTAATCCCAAGTTGAACAACATGTAGAAGATGAAAAAGAGCATCTCTCTTGGGTTTTCAGCATGCAAGTCTCCATAGCCAGTGGTTGTAAGAGTCACAATGGACCAATACATGGCAGTCACATATCTGTCCCAGAGACTCATTTCTTTGAAATTTGGATACACAGAACCAATCCATGTTGATTTGGCATCAGGGTACCTATCTGCAATCAGATAGTTGAAGCATCCAGCACAGTGCACAACAAACAATGTCACCTGAAGTTTCATACAAAAATACCAAGACTTGTCACAATCATACCTGCTTAAAAATAAGTTTCTTTAAATGAAATTTCCATAGTTGATGGAGATCTCACGTTAATTACAGATAAGATCTTTTAATAATATATAAGTGAAAGCAAATTACACTTTATCAGTCAGATTTGTAAGGTTGAGCCAGATTTAAAATCCAATTCTTAAGATGGTATTATAACTTATTTTAACAAAATTGTTAGACGACCACTTACTATTTGACTGTTACGAGACTGTCCTTAAATATATAGTTTTAGGTATGAATTGAGATAGTTTCGGTGTAAAAAAGTGTGTTGAAGATCCTATATCAACTAAAAATAAAGTCTTTCAATAACATATACATAAGAACAAATATCATTCTACAAACTAATTTTACATGGTTAAATTAGACCTAAAAGTCTACATGAAAAACTTATATTAGATGTTACTATAAATAAATTTTGACATTCTTGGAAAAGAGAGAGGAACAAGTACACACCCAATTCACTTTAAATAATGTCCACAAGATATAGTAGGCTTTATTTAGAGGCTTACAGCAATGAGCTTGGAGCACCTGGTCCAGAAGTAATTGAAGCGAATGTCCTTCTCAAGTCTGAAGGAAATCAGAGGAGCTAATAAGCATTTTCAGTTTGTGAAGTGTTGCAAAATCATAAGAGTGAGTGCATAACATAATGTTGGACCTTGCAAACAGAGAGCTGACACGTCTCAGGCGCCACAAACGAAGCATGTTCAGAATTTTGAACCCAATTTCACTGCTGTGATCAGTGAATAGGAGGCTGATGGATTGAAATGGTGCAGTTGAGCAGACATCAAAGATAAACCAGGTAGATATGTACCTATATGTTTTGCAGAAGGACTACATTATGTAAGCAAAGTATTTGAAAATTAGCCTCAGAGGAAGAAAATGTCAAGAGGGTCTACTGTGACAATCAAAATTTCTTCAAATTGTTGTTTGATTAACACAGAGAAACATTTATGCACAAAATAGTTATAGTAAATTGATTTGAATAAGAGCAGCAATAAGCACATTTATGTACCTTAATGCAATTTTCTTTGGATCATCAACAAGAAGGTAGGAATGGCTATCAAGATATGCAACAAAGAATGTGAGGACGATGTCAATTGCAAAGAAGGCATTGACAATGTTGTCTATGATGAAGAGTGTGTCTTGTTTCTCAGGGAGAAAGGCAAACTCAAAGGGGCAAATCCATGCAGAGTAAACAACAAGGACAATCAGCAACATCTCCCAAGCCCTGCAACAGTAGCATGTGAGAAGAAGAAACACAAGCACTTATTGATACACAAAAGGGTAAGGTAATCAAAGTGAAAAAAGCATCATCATTGATCACCTGTAACGTGGATCAAAAGGGGAAACTGTGCATCTTCTGAGCCTTGTTTCTTGGTTGATTCTGGCTCCAAGGGATGGCAAGAGATCATTGGACAGAAAGCTGCTATATGGAAGACTTGCCATTTGGAATTCATCAACACAGAACCTCTTGAAGAACTTTTGGCCACGGCAAAATGGCATGGTGATGAGTTTGTTTGTTTGTTTGAATCCTAAGGCTTAAGCAGCAGCAGTAGTTGTTGGGGTTGAATTGAATTGCCCCTGGAAGAGAGTGACCACATTTATAGTGTGGTTGGTTTGACTCAAACGCGTTGGTTTCAGAATTTGGACCTCTTTTCCCCTACCTTTTTGTAGAGATGCCTGTGACATGGCTTAAAGGAATAATAAGTAAGTTTGGAGGAAAAGGTAGAAAAGGGTGTGATAAAACTGAGGGGGTAAAATGTTCCATCTTGTGTTGACAAATAAAGTTATGACAAAATAGAAGAACCGAAAGATAAGATGTTTCTGAGATGTTGCAGATAATTCCGTGTGTGAATTGTGTTTACACAACTTTTTACTCATCAAACATCAGATATGTTTGTATCCAAATAATAATTACCAGTGAAGTGATGCAGTTAGCTATGATTATGTAAAAACCAAGGTAGTTTCCTTTCACTAAACCACTATGATTGCTGATTCCATTCATAAACCAAGAAGCTAAGTAAAATGGGTAAAGCATGAAGATTCTGTATAAAGAGTTACAGGCACCAGTTTTAACTAGTGACTCTTGGGTAATGGGAATGAATCATGGATGACAAAAAATATGAGATTCTTCACAATTGATATAATCAAACTTTGTTAATATATATATATCTTCACAGTTGTTATTTTCTTAAGAAATAGCAACGAATATTTATATGAAATATATAAACTAGAAAAACAGCGAATATGATTGTTATATTTGTATCTTTATATTGTTTAATATAAATGGTGGTATTTATTGATATATATATATATATATATATATATATATATATATAATTATAAATAAGTAGAATGTTTCTATTTAATATTAATTTTTTATTTAATTATTAAAATTATATTTAAATGATACTAATTTTAGAAATTCAATTTTAAATTAAATACACTTTTTCGTATCATTCAATCATCGAATATTATAGTTTTTTTATTATTATAAGTTTAAACCTTAAAAAAAATATTACTAGATCCTTAAAATTGATAATGATTAAATATATTATATTAAATAAAAAAATATACATTAGTCGATTTATTAATTATTATTATTAGAAGTAGTAGATGATGTATGAGGAAAAAACAGTAACATATGAAATGGAGAATGTGGATATAATGTTTTTAATTTTAAAATAAATATATTCAATATACAACTAAAGTATACATTGGTTAGAAATAGCAAAATTTCATAATAAAGATATAATGTTTGTTTAGATATTGATAATCCGAATCACATCCTAAAAACAGTAGTTTAATTATTTTGAAAATCTTAAAATTTTCTAATAATATATTTAATAATGTTAGATACTAGTCCAAAATATAGTTTCCATGTCAATTTTGTAAATATTCAAAATTTACAAATTAAAAAATTGTGATTTTTTTCTTATTCTCGTTTCTTTTACAATCGTTGTAAAACACGAAAACAGATTGGGTACACCTTTCCCTTTTACAATTTATATTTCGATTTATGCGAAACATATCTCAGTATAGCAGAATCAATATAATTACTCTGAAAAATATAAAAATATAATTTAAAGATTATATATATATATATATATATATATATATATATATATATATATATATATATATATATATATATATATTCATGAGTATAGTGTAATTAAAAATAATATAAGATTTGATACCTTTTCTTCAATATCACCATATCACTGCTAATTTTTCTTTCAGAATATTGTTGGAATATGCGTTTTGCTACAAATAGAAGGCGTTTTATTGGAGATGATAAGAATATTAATTTTGTGGTTATGATTTTATTTATATAGTTGATAGTAATTATATACTATATTGTTATGTTGTTGTTATTATTTGACTGTTATGATATTGATTGTTTTAAATGTATAATAATGTAACAATTTTTTTATTATTTTGAATTATATTACTGTATTAGTATTTGAGTGTCATGATATTGATTTTTTTAATGTATTTTTTTTATAGTTTAAATATATAATTATTTGGTATCAAAATGGTGCTTTTATAGTTTTAAAAAGGACATCTGTTTTATTATGTCCATACGTGAATACAAATCGGTAGTTTTTTTATAGAATGAAAATTAGTTTTAAAATTAACAAATGTTACCTACATAAGACGAAAGGTGAGAAGCTTTCGTGTCTTGTATAAATGTGTTATATTATTTATTTAACACTATGTCTAGATAGATTACAAATTTATAAATATTTTAATTTTAAAAATAAATTTAATGGCTAGAAAAAGTTCTTGTTTGTTTTTATATATAATTACGTTTAAGGAATGCTATATATTTTCGATTTTTTTTCTAAGCAATATATTTTATGGTTATTATGGAAAAGGATGAATATTTTTAAAACATTCAATTTAAAAAAGTTTTCCAAAATATGAAAACAGTAACTAATTCCAAAATAAGTTTATTTATTGGATACACTATATATATATATATATATATATATATATATATATATATATATATATATATATATATATATATGTGTGTGTGTGTGTGTGTGAATTTTAAATAAAACGAAGCATGTAAAAAGAAGAAAATTATATCAAAATTAAAGTTTCATCTTTTATCATAAGTTATAAATATGAGAGATTTGAATCAATTATTCCAAAAATAAAAAACACGAATATCAAGAATATCAAGAATAAAATAAGAAGCCAAAATTTTAACAACATTTATGAAGAATAAAATAAGAAGCTAAAAATTTAATAACACGTGTGAACATGTATATTAAGAATAAGATAACTAAGTAAAAATAGTATATGAAAGTCATTATGAATATGATTGATGAATAAGAAATAGAAGTTGGTGTGAATATAAAAAGATAAACAATTAACAAAAGAAATGAAAGAAACAGAAAAGGTAAAGAAGACTTATGACATAAAAGAATAAGTACTTGAAAGTAATAAAAGAAAAATGTTATTTAGTTTTACAATGTGAAATATATGCTTGTTGTATATGTTAAATCAACAACTTTTATTTACCTATTGGGAGGAAAGAAGGGTTTTTATTTCTCTCTCTTTTTTTATTCTTATGAGTGATGGATGAACATTAGGGTTACATCTTTGAATGGTCCTTTTGCGTGACAATGAGGCTAAATTTTGCATTGGCTTTGTGTGAGAATGAAGCTGAAGTTTGAATCCTCATGAAAGGACAAAAAACAAATAAGGTTATTCTTATTTGATTCGAGGAAGAAACCAGCAAGGTCGAGTCCCACACACCATGTCAGGACCATTCAACAATTCCCTACATTTTTACCTAAGTCATTTCATGGGAATACAATTCATGATATGATCTTAAGTCTTTCAACTTTTTAAAGCTAGTTAAATTATATTTTCTTAAATTATAGGGTTCTTCTTTATCACTTTTATGAGTTTTTGAAGTGTTTAAGTTATTGGCAATTGGGTTTTCTGAAAAAAAAAAAAAACCAACCTAACACTTTAACTTGATTTTTCTTTTTCCTTTCTAACTATGAAGTTCTACTCTTAAATATTTTTTTTCTTTTTCTATTTTAAAAATTAAATTAAATTATTTTTTTTATAAATGTTCGAAGGTTACTATATTACTAAATCGACCAGTCAATCATTTTAGACTAAGCAATCACCGTTATAATGTGAACCAACCGACCTCTCATGATCTCAATTGGTATTGACATCTTTTTACAGTAGACAATTATTATATAGAACACGCAAAAGAAAAAAGAAATAGGGAGTCTACAAGGATTTGGGTGTCTGTCATATTCATTGAGAAGCTCGTTTAAAAGTTTATAAATAAAAAATAATATCAAGATACTAATACTTAGACGGCTAACTAACTTGAATGTCGAATACAAAATTACAATCAGATTAAATATAAGACACTCGACCGAAGACCTATTGATTAAGGAATGGAACGGCTATGCAAAAACAATTGTAAAATATACAAGAAATATAAAATATTTTAAAATGTAGATCTAATAATAAAAAACTTGTAAAAATATTTATGAAAAATCAAATTTGATTAATTTTAGAAAAATAGATTGAATCATAAGTTGTTCAAACTAGACAAAGAAAGTAATCAAATTCAAACCTTTCAGTTCGACCAACATATATGTAATTAACATGAAGGAGATGTGTGGATGGTAGACTAATCTTTTACATGGTTATTTATTCTACTCATACTATGTTGCGAATAAATGGATTTATTTATTCATTTACTTAATATAGTTATACATTTTTTATTAGTCTTTATATTTATGAACATTTACTTTTAATCTTCTTCAGGCATATTTTAATCATTTTAGCTCTTATATACATCGTTTTAATATATTTTAATCAATGTATTTAAAGACTAATTTTTAACTATAAAATGAAATGGTTGTTAATTGTGATCAAAATAGTTATTAAATTAAATTTTGATTACTAAATAATTATAAAATATAAATTTAGTGACCAATTAAATCAATATAATTGGTATCTAACATTAGCTACCAAAGTTTTAATAACCTATACTATTAGATTCTAAATTGGTATCTAATTAAGTTAGAGACTAATTTAGAATCTAATGGTGTAGATCACTAAAACCTTGGTAGCTAATGTTAGATACCAATTATCTTGACTTAATTGGACACTAGATTCAATCATTACTTTTATGTTGTAATTATTTAGCAACCAAAATTTAATTTGGTAGCTATTTTGGTCCTACTTAGCAACCATTTCATTTGATAGTTAAAAATTGGTCTCTAAATAGTTTTTTTAGTAATAAGTAATGTTTTTTCAAATATTATAGATATATTTGTTATGCCTAAAATACTTTTGTAAACGGGAAAAATAGTTTAAGGGAAACTCAAAATCTCACCCCTTTTCGAGAGGAAAAAATTAGTGATAAATTTTATTAAGGAAAACAATCACTACAATGTTAATTAATGGAATTGGTTTTTTAAAATTCACATAATTCCAAGAATTAAATATTTCAGGTCTAATATTATTCAAAAAATTAAACTTTCTAAAGGGAATACTTTTAAATATACAAACTAAAATTAACTACTTTTTAATTATAGAAACTAATCACTTGATCCACAACTTCTGCTCGCAACAAATTCTTATGCCAATTTTTGATGTTTATGACTTCTGTTATCAATTCCCCTTTTGAAGAACAAAATATTTTTTAGACTAGGTGCATAAACATATTTTATTTCTCTCTAAGTAATTTACTTGTATTTTTTTTATCTGAAAATAATAGGAGTTTGCACAATTTTGGTAGTTCAATTTCAAATTGAGATGAAGCTCTTGATGCCTTTGCAGCTTGGTTGACCAATATAGCCTCTGCTTTGAAAGCATAGATTCTGAAATGAAAATAGTGATGATTACCATTTGAAATCTGACCAAGGACCATGAAGAAATAGAAATTTTGATATATTTCAGAACAATTTTTATTTAAATTTTTTATCAAAATAAAAATTTAAATATAATGTTTCGCCAAGTAGACATAACACAAATGCCCATTTAATTCCACATTATAATTTCATTAGACTTTAAATGTTCAAAATTAAAAACACTGATTGAGAGTAAGTGAGTGTAAATTCAGGATTTGTCAAACTCTTGGTGATATGATTTTTTATTTTTTATTTTTGAAAAAGAGTAAATTAAAAAGAATAGTATTTAGATGAGTGAGAATAAAATAAGATTGTTTTAGGGTGCGCCACGTGGACGAATAAAATTGTCACACTTGTACAGACTCTTTCCCCCTAATTTAATGCTGCTGATTCTCACCGACCTTTGATTCGATGTGGCCCACTGATATGATTAGTTCATGATATATTGCCCATGGAATTAACAATTTTTTTTTTCTTTGAAACCTTCTAGATTTTTATTTGATGAAACCTTTTTTTTATTAGTAGATACTTCCCTTTAATACTTATTGAAAGGGCAAAATGTTGTTTAGAATTTTTTTTTGGTAATGTGATGTTTAAGTGTTATTTTGAAGTAAAGGGTAGTGAGTAATTTAAAATTTTAATGTTTACTATGGGCATTTGTTGTCATCATTATAAGCTTGGATGTTTATAATGTGTATTATGAGAAATTTAAAAATTTTAATATCATTTGTTTAAGCTAATATAATGACATTTTGGTTTGATTAAAATACTTTTTTTCATATTTTTAAATAAAAATATTTTAAGACTTGTATTAAATATCATTTTGTTTTGAAAGTTGATGTGGTTTCGGTATGTAATTGAGGGGAGTGGATCAGTTATACAAAATTGCAAATTATTAGAAATAAAAAATTGGAAAAAACTTTTTCTCACTTGAACCATTTTTACTTGCTTCAGTGATCATGCTTCTTATAATTAAGAAATATTTTCACACTTGAGTCAGACAACTCTTAGAATTGGATTTTGGTTTCCTCTTCACTTAAACACTTTTTTTTTTTGCTTGAACATATTCGTAACATTTAAATAATATATTTATTAAGCCTCTTTTAACTTATTCTAGAACATTAAGTATATTGCTTCATCAACACTCATGGATTAAAACATAGTTTCATAATCATTATATACCACTTTATTGCTTAAGCACCTATAATAAGCAATTAGGATAATAATTACATAACACTTAAATGTTGCTTGAATAACTCTACTGCTTGAGTGATATTAAACCTAAGAGGAACATTTTTCATTTAATAGATATATCTCCAATGAAATTAACATCCATAACTTACACTAATTCAACTAACTTATCAACTAAATTGATAATAATCTCTAAAAGAATCACTAATATCATATCCACTTTATATTATTCCAAAATCATATACAAAAATATACCTATCAACTTTTACATAAATAAGAATGAAATTATCATATCATTCATACGTATAAATAATCATTCTATTAATTAAATACTGATATCAGCTTGCATTACCATATAATAATGTGTCTACTGTCAACACAGCCCTTCCTTTATTATTTTTTAAAGAATTCATCATAGGTCCAAGTAAATTTATAAAAATCAAATCTTACATCACCGACATTAATTTGTCCTTGATTGCATAATGTGACACAACAATATCTTTCATTGTTCTCTAAACTTAAAGAAAGTTTTAAAAAAATAATTTAAAAATTAAAATTCATAATAAATAAAAAATTATTTACATCCTATTTATAAATTTAAAATTTTCCCATTTAAAATGTATATCTACCTAAAATTTCATTCTTACACATGTCAACTATTTTTTTTTAATTAAAGTCTATAATAATTCTGTTTTATATATCCAGATATAGAGTTTCTTATCAACGTTGTGCAATGATAAAGGTTTCTTATTTATTTGGTCTCTCCAATTCACCACTTAAGACAACATTCACTCTATAGACTCAAATAGAAATTGAATCACTCAAATAGAAATTGAATCACTTTGACCTGCTAAAAAAGTTAAGAGACAAGATCTACCCACAGGGATGTGCTAAACGACACGTGTAAATGACAAAGACTGTAACTGTAAAATCACTTTCCAAACACAATTAGGTCTCTTGGTCAATCAATGGTGCAATGAACCACAACATTATACATAAATAAGATTTACAATTACATCCTTTCATGCATTTGAAATCCTCTAATTAAAAGAAAAACTTACCATTGTATTTCAACAGAAATTTCGTATTTTCTTTAAAGAAGTTTAAATATATTAAATTTGAATTATTTTTATTTCAAATTATTTAATTTTTAACTTTTAAGAAAATAATTTAATTTATTATATTTTCATTTTTTTATTTAGATAAAGTATTTATTATTGTTACTAAATATAAACTTATTTTAATATTACACATTATTTAATATTTAAAACACATATTTTATTAGTGTCTTTTTGTTTAATATTTTTCGTATAGTGTCTTTCAACATTTTCATGGTGATGTCGATTAGATTTTTTTTTTCTTGGTTAATATTAACTAAGCTTATTTCAAAATGATGGGATCACAATTATTTTGATTAATAAATATTAAAGTTTTTTCTTTTTCAATTTTGTTGAAATTGTTTTACCATATTTGTTATTTATATCAGTTGAATAATTTTTCTAACTAACATTTATGAGAAAAACTAATCTTAGTCATGGTTGGTTAAAAGTTTTCTAAACTAATTTTAGAAAAATTTAATATTGAAGATGTTATAAAAAATTGTATAAAAATATTCATAAAGAATAATCATAATATACTTCAATTGAAAATAGTTGACATTTACCTAAAAATAGTTTCGTTAGTTTGATAATTCTAATTTAATTTAGCCAAGAAATAACTCTACCCTAATTTGATGGATGAATAATATCAATAATATTAACTGAAAAATAATCCTTATCATCAATTAAAAAAAGCTTAACTTATATGGGCTGAATAATAATTTTATTAACATCAATAACAAAATCCTGACAACTATTCATAATAAAAAACAAATCTATTAGTGTTGTTTTAGAAAATCTTAATCAATCGTGGTAAAAAATAATCCTTATCATCAATTAAAAAAATCTTAACTAATTATATGGGCTGAACAATAATTTTATTAACATTAATAGCAAAATTCTGACAACTATTCATAATAAAAAACAAATCTATTAATGTTGTTTTAGAAAATCTTAATCAATCGTGGTAAAAAAAAATTAATAAGCACACTTGTTTTAATCAACATTAGGCCACTTATACAAAAAATACTACATCCTAAACATGATATTGGTTGGAAAAAACCAATGTGAAAAAATAGAGTAACATTTTTGTAAATAATATAAAAAGTAAATATTTCATCTAATTTAATAAATGAGATGGATTGAGTTATGAATGAATAATCTTTATTCATCTAATTTATCCATTAAAAAGTTTAAAATAGATTAAATTAAATTCATTCATTTACTTTTATGACTATTAAATCACCCATTCACTATTTTTTTTTTGAAATCCAACACATCTTACAATTAATACTTACCATTTTTTTTTCAAAAATAGACTTTTAAAATTTGTTATGCAAATTATATTTTCAAAATTGTTTAAAATATATTTTCAACAGTTTTCAAAAATAAAAAATAATTAACTTGTGATATATATTACTTCAGCCCTTGTATGTAAAATCCAAAAAACAAGAAATAACATTAATTGCTAATTCATTTTGCTATTAGTTTCTTAATGAAGAAATTTACTTCAATAGCCATTACAAAAAGGAACCCTAAACATGAATACCAAATGAAGTGCTTTTATTTAAGTAGTATAGCCTTTATGGTGTGTTTGGATGGTTTCCACATATACCATACCCACTAATTAACAAGGTATCATCTTCATAATACTACTATTTCCCTTCATACTCATCTTGTTCCTTTAATCCCATAAGAATTTTGCACAATTTTGTCATGTTTTATTGAATAAACATTTTAATTGTATAAATGGACCTACTTATATGTAATTTTTTTTTTCAAATGTGGCATCTTATGCCATATCTATTTCATGTATCGATACCATGTCCGAATCCGTGCGAATGTACATCTATAAAGTCTAAGTGGTACAACATAAAATGAAGTAATGGTTGTGATGTGAAGTATGAAGCAAGTTACGAAAAAGGAATAATGCCAAAAAAGCTTTTTTTACGAATTCCATGGAAAAAGAAGAAGAGGCATAAACCACAAAGGTTGAACTTTGGTGAAAGGTCTTATTTGTTCTGCATTTAAGAAAGATGGTCTCAATCAGAGTACTGGTCACAATGAGTGTGTTGCAATCATATTTCCCAATCCACTGTTCAGCCGAAAGAAAATTCGTTATCAAGCATAAAATCACCAAGGACTTTTGCTCTTGGGAATTGCTTAGAGTTATCTTCCTTTTTCCTTTTTCCTTTTCTTTTTTGGTAAAATTAATAATTCATATTTTGACTTTTTTTTATCTCTGATTTTTGTTAAGGTTTTGTTAAGTGTGTTTTATGATAATTAAAATTTTGCGTATTTAGTGTTGATGGTGTTATTTCAACGGATATGAAATCAAAATATTGATGTTCTTGATAAGATGAAAAGGTAATTTTAAAGATAAATTTTCCTTCTTTTAGTTCTCAATTCGAGAGCTTATTTTTATACAAATACTCCTATCTTTTAAAAATAATATCATAATAAAATTTCAAGTTTTAACATATATATATATATATATATATATATATATATATATATATATATATATAAATTATTGAAGATTAGAACATTTCCTTATTAATCACTCTTTTATGATATTCAAGACTTCTTGTAATCAAATTCCCGAACAAATAGAGCAAGTAATTACTAAAAATTAAATATGTGTATATTTTTATTTTATTTTTAATTATATTTTAAATTTAAGAAACACAAATGAATATAAATTATTGATATGCTAAAACTAACTATGCAAATATCAACAGCTCAAGATACTACGATTTAGTGATTTCTTAACAATACAACACCAGAAACTGCTCATTATTTTTCAAGTAATTATTATTATTTATTTATTCTTCAAATATAGAGGCACGTGTTTCTTCCACTAGTATATATAAACATCTTTTAGTAATTTAAAAGTATTTCTTATTTAAATCACTCAAACCACGTAATAAATATAAATAACTAATATATTTTTGTTAAAGTAGCGTGATCCTACATTACATATAAGCAAATATAAATTTGTAAAAATATAATTTGTTTCTAAAACACAATACTTAAATAATTTCTAAAACTTATTATATATATATAGACACACACATACACACACAATAACACTCAAGTTCCTCTTCAAAACCTTAATTCTTTTATTTAATTTAAAATTGGTGTGTTTGTGTTCCTTTCATAGGTTATAAAATAAATAAATTGACACTCCTTGAGATTTTATCAAGTTATCAAAACACCCCAGTTTGTTTTTATTTTATTCTATTTTATTTTACACAAACATTTTATTTTATTTTAAAACATGACATTGTCACTCATTTTTTCACTACATATATGCATATCTTAAAGTTTAAAAACACTATCTTATTGTGATGATAAGAAAAAGTAAACATCACTAAAAGTATTTCATAATGATAAGAAAAAAAAATTACTGAGAAATTTCATATTTTATAAGATTTTTTTGGCGAATATTTTGTGAGAGACTCTACAACTTTATATATATATATATATATATATATATATATATATATAGAAAAATGTATAGAAAAAATCACACAAAATATGAAAAATTCCATCAGTGAAAAAGTGTAAATGTGATTTAAGTAAATATCCGAAAATGTAATGAGTGTATTACTTCATTGTTATTATTAGGAATCCTGATTCTAGAGTTTTCCTTTTAGCTATTGATTAAAGAAAATGAAACTTTGTTTCTTGTGGTGCCAAAGTGGATCCTAAAATTTGCATAGAAGTCCACAATTTATGGAAGGAAATAAACCACGCATTGAGAGGTGCCAAAATTAAAGGATCCATCTCAGGGAAGCATCAAGCATGCATGCAGATATATGATGATGTTAACTCAGGCACTGTGTCACGTGGAATTGAGTAGTGTTCAAGGTTTTGTTTGGTTGGAACTCTTGAGTATGGTTTGGTAGCAGCCTCAGGAAGCTCGTGAAAATAGCCTAACGTTGACAAAAGTTGCAATGCATGCATGCGTGTGACCCTTCATTCAGCTTATGAACACCAACATATCTATCTCAAATCATGAGCACACTGTGTTGCTCCAAAGTTGTGGTTCTAATTCACTCATCTGAACTTCCACTAAAGCAAAAAAGTGAAGATGGGGCATGAATTTTGTGAAAAAGAAACAAATAATGCACCTAGCTCAACCAAAATTCTGGTTCTAGGGTTTGTCATGTGGTGTTGAAGTCATGAGTTTTGTAGACTTTCCATTAATAATGGAGGGTTTGAGAAAAACTTTTTCCACATTAAATGCAATGGGAGGGATTTGAAAGAATGTTACTTAACTCCAATGTCATGAATTTATTTATGGGGGAGAAAGAAACTTTGTAGTTTATTATTGGGAATTTGATGTAGGTATATATGTTTCTCTTTTGTTTGCATTTAAAAAATAATATTATCATAAATTATGTCTCGCAAGAATAATTTCTAGTTAAGTTTCTTAAATATATATGCTATGAAGAAATATAAATTCAACTTTCTTGAGTTAAAAATTAAAATTTCATTTAAAAAAAATATCATCTGTTTTTGTTAAATTATTTAAGGTGGTGACAAATTAATAATTTTAATAAAAATAAAATATTATTTATATCCTTTGATTTCAAGAAAGTTAATTTAATATTTTCGGTGCTATATTTTTACCAATTAAACAAATTTTAATTATTTTTTAAGAATCATTACTCCTAAATATAGAAAATTTCCCCTTAATTATTTTGAGTACTTTATATTTCATTAAAAGTATTTAAATAATTTCTACAACAATCATATTTAAGCCTTCTATAAATTTATTTATAATAAAATAATATTAAGCAAATTTTTAATTTTTTATTTATATTTAATTTTAGGAAAGTCAACTTTTCACTTAAGCGAGATATTACATTTAATAGTGACGTTCCTCTAGTGTAATGGTTTGTGTTTGTTTATTTAAATAAATCTTTTACAAATTTGTTTGATATGATATATGCTTATAGGTCTGATATGGAAGTGATGAAATGAAATAAAATGAATTCAAATTGAGTTATATATTGAATAGTTTGTGAGTTCAGTGGCTTTAATTGCATAATAAATGGTGGGTATATCTACTAACATGATTTGTGATTTTATGGTGAATTAATTATTAAAAAAGGATAGTTAGATGTTTGACAATCTAAATCACGTAAATTTAAATATTAAGTGGTAAAAACAGGAAGAAATTCTTGCATCAAGCTTAGAGTAGATGCTACTCTTTTTAATTAAATTTTATATAGATGTTAGTGTTTAATAAAATTTGATTAATATATGTTATAAGAAAAATATCAATAGGTTACGATGTAGTCAGTTAATCTTTTATTCAAACAAGTAATGAGTGTTGTTTTTTTTTAAGTTTTGTTAAGACAAGATAATTTTTCACATATATAATTAAAATGTGAAATAAAATCAAATATGTCTCACATATGTATGTTATAACTATTTTGCATTAGCTTGTCGTTATTTATTATGAAATGTAAAATGTTTATTATGATTGTAATTAGTGTAAAAGTATGTGATCATATATTAAAAGGATCATCTATGAACTTAATCTAAGATTGAAAATATATGTTTTTATTGTGAAAAACATATATTTTATATATTATTATATTTTGTAAATAACAATTTATTTTAAAATAAAATATAAATGAAAAATAGATAAAAATTGTAGTGGATGAAGAAAATAGTAGAGATGAAGAAGAATCTTAACGAAGAAAATGAGTATGAAAGAATGAGATAAATATGAATAATAAAGAAGAAGAGAAGAGTGTACTTGAAAGAGATGTGTATGGTTGAAAGAGACAAATATGAATGAAGAAGGTGAATATGAGTGAAGAAAATGAATATAAATAAAGAAGATGATTGTGAAGAAAAAAATTATAAATAAAAAAATTTATCATCTATAAATCCAGGTTTTCGGATTAAAAATATTCTATCATTCTTATTTCTTATCATGAAGGTACAACATTTAATAACATATAAATAAATATCAAAGTTTAGTCATTGTTAACTTATAAATATTAAAAATATATTAATTATTGCTAAATTTAAATAAATAATAAAATAAATAAAATTAATATCAACTTAATTAACATTAACTTAAATAAATATAAATATTAAAATAAATAGTGTAAACTAAACTGAGGCTAATCTTATTTATTTTTAATATTTATTTTAGTTAACATAACACTAATATAATATTTATATAAATAATTTTGTTTAATAAAAACATAAAAATAATTAATATCTGTTATAGAATTAGTTAAACTGATGAAACGAATTTTATTGAGATCGATTATGTTAATGTAAATATGACATTAACATAAATATTTTTTATTTATTACCGTAATTGATTAAATCAACTCTATTATATAATTATTTAGTCAATACTAATTAATTAAAAGTTAATCTAATATTTTTTATAATTTATATTTTATAAATATTTATGAGACGATATATCGTCATTGTTCTTTTTATTATATATTTTTTTAATAATTTTAATGGAGAGAAATAAATTGTATTTCAAACCTCTCCTAAGAACTTGTCATAAATTCTTAAAATTAATTATTCTAGGATCTAATATAACAACCAGTTTTTTACCATCCTTTAAGAAAAAATCTAGTAAGAAAGTTTTATAATTGAAAATAGTCTTAACAGTTTAGATCACATATAATTAATATACAAGAATTGACTTAGAAACTTTTTTTTTTTTAAATTGTGTTCTTTTACGAATTAATCTGTAACGTCTTAAGGGGTACTCTTTTTTATCGGTTCATAAATAATAGATTTAAAAAATAGTTTTTTAAATCGATCTAAAAGAGTTTGATGTAAGATATTCCTCTCAATAAATATTTTTAAAATTATTATTTTATATAGATAACCTATGTAAATTTTCAGTGTTCAATGTTCGTTGTGTAACATATAACTTATATGCTTTCTATAACTGTAAATTTGATTGAAATGATGACATAATTGTTGATAAGCTTAAGTGTTATTCTCAACCGAAATTTCTCTGATGCTGCATAGATTCGTTAATTGTTATTGAAGTTTATAAGTTATTGGACTCATCAATGTCCTTTTGTAGTCTTCTATTCTCTTCTATACGTTAGTGTCAAAAAAGAGTTTGAAGGTGCGTATAGACATACCATAGCACATGCTCAAATATTCATTCCATTAAGCGTAAATGGTTAATTTTCATTAGTCAAAATTATAATGAGGTCATATTTGTTTGTAATTCTATTAGAAATATTTTATATATAAAAAATTTATAAACTCAAGATGCACCTTTCACTTTATACGATGATAAGTCATTTACAGCTTCTCTTTCGATTTACTCATGATATATTTACAATATAAATCTTATATATTGTAAATAGATTGTAAATATCGTCACTTTATACGATCTTATATATTGTAAATAGATTGTAAATATCATCACTTTATACGATGATAAGCGAACAATGAAATAAAGTCTAAAATAGTACTTGTAAATATATTGATGAAATAATGAATCAAACTATTTAATTATACTCTATACACAAATAATACTATACAATAATATAAAGATAAAAAGATAAAAAATAAAATAAAAATTAATGTGGATCACAAGACGTGACAAGTCAGCGTGGGGAAGTTGTATTAAGCAAGGAAGACCTGCATAATTCATCTTACGGTTTTTCTAGATAGGTTGTGGACCCCTACTTATTAGTGTTAATTAATAATTAAAAAAAAGACTTCATTCATACTATTATTTGAGTAGTTATACTTTCACCATCGCATGTAAAACAACACACGTACTTTACAATTTTACATAATCCTGACCAACATAAATGACGTGTAAAAAACATTCCAACATAGCATTGAAAGTCATTTTTAGAGTTTACATATTTGGGATTTATGTAGAACGCTACCCAACATATTCTATCAAGGGTTAAGAAGCAGTGAGTTTGAATATCAAATATCTTGAATCTCGCCACTTTTGTCGTCGCTGCCACCGCTGTCGCTCGCCACCATCGATGGCCTCCTACTGTCACCCGCCACGGTCGATGGTCTCCCACCGCTCGCCACGATTGATGGTCTCTCATCGTCACTCGCCACCACAACCATTATTATACGAAATCTCCCTTATTCACATATATAATTATACCACACCAGCAGTTGGCATTTGATTGTATCCCAGGTGTGATTGTCAAAGCAAAATTTTTCCTATTATTTTATAAAAATAAATATCAAATCCATGATTTAATTAATAGAATACAATCAAGGATCATATCTTATGGTTAATAAAACAAGATCAAATACATACCAAGGGTTTTGGACACTATAAAAAAAGAGTAAAATATATAACTTTGAATGCTATAACTTTATACCATAACCATATCATATTCGATTGAGTTGATGTTCGAAAAGAGCTAACCTGTATAATATTATTTATTGGTTCTTTAAGAAAATATACTAAAAAATTTGATAAGAAAAAAACATAAATAAGCTTCTATAAAAAACAAAAATATAATTTCCAAGTTAAAATTTAAAACAATATGTTTGTCATTTTTTTCTATTATATTAATCTTTCATCTTACTTATTTTCACCAAGATTTTAACACTAAATTTTATTTCCAACCAGATTAATATTAAAATTTGACGTCACTGATTGCACATATAAAAGCGATTTTTAGCATATAGCATAATTGGTTATTCAAATTACGTGCAAAAATGAATTGCTATGGGAATAAAGTTCTCTAAAGAAAATAAGAACAAAATTTAAAATTTTGAAGTGAAATTCGTTGACTGTTCATAATCCCACTAGTTGGATCTTTGTACAGTTTATTTTCTCAGCCTCCCATAATGTCCTATCATTCTTCACAGTGTCCCACAAGCCGCATTGTGTTGTTGTCATAAATTTGAATCTTATCACGCAATATCTATTCTATAATTTTTCATGTTTTTCTTTCTTATATCAAAGAGTTTCTTATATCAAAGAGTTACTTAAAAATGTGATATTTCTTACAATTTTTTAAATTTAAGTAGTTTTTAATGTATATGAAGGAAGATAAAGTTATATATTCAAAGAAGTATAATAGTATACGTTTTATTTTGTAATCGATAACGAAGATATATTTTATTGAATATGATATATTATAAAAAAGAAATTAATGGTTACTTCATTTTTCTTGAAAAAGTTAACAATCACATTGCATGCTAATGCTAGAGGTATCCTGTAATTTTCATTGCAGAAGAGATTCTCATAAAAATAAACACATTGTTCAATTAAAAATCATTGGTCCAAAACCTAACATGTCTTTATCAACACTTTAATATTGTTGTTATAACCAATAGAAAAAAGTCCTACAGAATTTCATGTCAGAATATAGTAATAATATTAATAATAATAATAATAGTAATAATAATATTATTATTATGATGATGATAATAATAATAGTCATTTTGTACAGTAAAAATAGTGTAGTATTTGTCTTAATGGTGCAACCAAATTTGTTTGGCGCGAAAAGAGATACTCTTACGTAGGCTTTTCGGATGTAAATATCATCATATACATGTCAGGTAAATTTTTTAATTAATTAATTTAAAATTAAAATGTGATAAAAAAAAACATAATAAACATGAGCAAATTAAAAAACTTTTGTGACATTAGATTATATCATTAAAAAAAACTTAAAGTGAATGAAAAAAGATAATATACGTGCTAAAGTCTAAAATGTGTCAATTTAACTCAAGTTAAAAAATGGTTAATTGAGTTCTCAGGTTAGTTAATTTAGAAAAATAAATAAACATGTAAACTAAACCGTTGTAATTTATTTAACTCATATTAGAAGTGAAAACAACATATTAATATCCAAAATAATTGGATTTAGATTGTCCCTATTTTATTATATTTATAATATAGGAAATTATTAAATGGAAAAAAATGACAAAATAAAGTCGTAGTAATATGTAAATCATATTTAAATTAATAAAAAAATACCTTTGTGACAAATAACATAATTTGTAAAGTTAAGTTTACTAATTTTGTTTGAATTATAAAATATACTAAATGACAAATTATACAATTATTTAGTAATATATATGAGGGTGAGAAGATTTATAGAGCAAATGAATAAGACGAATAGAGATAAATGAGATAGGTATAAGAAAATTTATGAGTGTGAATGAAAAAAAAAATGATTATAAGAAGATTTACGAGTATAAATAAATAGAAAGTAAGAAACAAAAAGTATGAGTGAGAAAATTTGTCTTCTTTAACTATGAACCTTTAGATTAAAAATAATATATGATTCTTAATTGTTGTCGCAAAAGGACACAAATTCATAACACATTAACTATTTAGTCGATGTTAACTTAAATAAATATAAATACTAAAAATAAATAAAATTAGCATCAACTAGGTCGACATTAACTTTATTTATATTTATTTAAATAACATCGATTTAATTAACGTTAGCTTGACTCTAATATAAATATATTTACTTATTAAAAAATAAAAAATAATTAGTGTCACTGTAAAGTGGACTAAGCTAACTCTAATAGCGTCCAAAATTAAGTGAATTGACACTAACAAATATTTATTTGTTAAAAAAGTGTCGTATTAGAGTCAATTCTATTAGCATTTAACATTAAACGGAGTCTATTAGTATTGGACACTAACATAAATATTTATTTAATAAAAAATTAAAAATAATTTTGCGCTTTTATTTTATTCTTACAAAAATATAGTCTCTTATGTTTTATCAGAGTAAGCCAATTCTAATAGTGTCACAATTTGACAAACACTAATATTTAAAAACAAATTTGATATTTTCTTATAATAGTAAAAACTTTTATATCAAGTTACGGCTAATGACTCATTTAAATTTGTTTAGATTTTAAAAAGAAAAATCACCAAAATATTCTTGTACATAAACAACAACAAAAAGTGTCACACAAGGATTTATTAAACGCCTTCACAAAATATTTAGTAAAAAATTATACAAACTATAATTCATTTTATTTACCTTTTTTTCATAATAAAATATATAAATCTTATGGAATTCAACTTTTTGTTTAGATCTAAAACACTTCCAAAAAGTAAGAGTGACAAAATATTCATTTTACTACTCATCAAACTTTACTTCTATCTTTTTTTGAATTTTAATCACCTCATTTTCAGTAGTTAAATTTTTATTCAAGGTCATCTTTATAATAATAACTCAAAGAAAATGTAAGTTTTGGAGGTAAAATAAGGTGACTTGGATTTAAAATTAGGAATCTCTAGAAATTACTACCTTCATCACTTAAGTTCAATTCTTCAATGTAATTTTAGAATTTCCTTATCCTCTCTTTGGAAACCTTCACATAACACTTTTTATAACCTTATAAAGAATTATTACATGATGCTTTCAACCTTTCTTGATTATACAATTTAATATATATGTAAAACATCCTACATGGAAAAAAAAAATCAACTTTGCTTAATAAGGAATTATGCAAATTAAGTCTCTCTTTTAATTTTTTTGCCATGTTATTTGATAAATTCCTATTTGCATGTTTTGAAGTTAAAATCTATTAGCATGACTTTCACTCAATTATAAACCATTGAAACTTAAATCCATTTAGTCAAGACAACATTTAATCATATATAATTGATTTATATTGAATTTGAACTTATTAAAATGGACAAACAAGTGAATTTATATGCATTAGAAATTAAGAATAATCAATTCAATTAGTATAAATAATTAGAAATCCTTGAAATGAGATTAGAACGGTTCAACTATAGAAGTATTGATAGAAAATCATAGTAGGATGCATGCGTCAAAGTGATCTTCTTCAACCTTGGATTTGATTTTCCATTTCCATGTAGAGGTGATTGATACGAAAGTGTAATGGTCTAAATCAAATTTTGAGATGTTTGAAGTGTTTGAGATGAAATTTGAAATGAATTATAATATGAGGTTGGGGCCAACACAATAGGAGAAAGTAAGAGAATAGTCTTGAAGAAGACTACTATTTAGAGAGTTTAAGAACAGTAAACACACCAAAATAATTTTGGCTGCATAACAATTCTCATTCATAAGTTGAATTTTCAATTACATAAGCTTCTTATTTATAAAGGTTTAGACATCTAACCCTCCCATTGATACCTCAACATTAACAAACTCTTCAATGATAGAATGACAAATGACAAGATAGGAGTGGAGATAATCCTCTCCATACATAACATGACACATGGCAAGAGGCATGGAAAACATGCTTGAAGTGTGCCATCTACCCCCTAGGCACCACTTCCTCTCTCTTAGGATTAGGATTTTGGCCTAAATATAAAGCTCAAAATTAAATTCCTACACTACCTAGCCCATAATACAAGACCTAAAAATCCTATTCTACTATTTACAATTTTACAAGACTAGAATAAAAGAAAATAAACTTCTAATATTTACTCTCCACACAAGAAGAGTCTTTTAAACTTCTCCTTCCTCTTTCATTGTTCTAGTCATTACATGTGTTATTGGTCCAATTTGTTGTCTTATAGATGATCATCTATCCAGTACGATGTAATAATAAGTAGAACAAAATAAGAACTCATAATGCTTGAGAGAATTCTAAAAAATTTCCAAGTATGAGTTATCTTAAAAATGAAAGGATACATGCATAGGAGCTAGAGAATATGAACAATTTAGGACTTGTTTGTTTAGTATATACACATTTAGAGAATATGAACAATTTAGGACTTGTTTGTTTAGTATATACACATTTCCAAATAAAGTGCTTGTTTGTAGTATGAAATATTTAAGACTTGTTTGGTTGGTGCACATAGGCCTTTCCTTTTTAGAGTTAGCCTTATGTCCAAATTAATTTGTCTTAAAATTCTACTTGAAAGAAAGAAATTATATTTTTATATTTTTATTTGAGCAAAAATTAAAGAAAATACCAAGAGAAATAATTTTTTTTATATTTTCTTATTGTCTCCTTTGCATTCTTCATTCGAAATTTTCTTCATAGTTTGAATATTATCTTTTAAGTTTCTTTTCTTTATTTTTCCTTTCTTGAGTTTTTTAGTAAATCGATAACATAGATTTTGCTTAATTTGGAATTACATAATCCTTAGAAGAGTCATTATCCAATGTGAGAAATTTTTTTTGTTATTATTTCCTAATCCTTAATCAGTTCAAACACCTTTCTTGATAGTTTTAACATTATGTATGAAACATCTAAATGAAAAAAGAAAGAAAAATAACTTATTACTTAATTTTCAATTTCCATCTCATAATAAAAAGTTACTGCCATATAGTATCGAGTAGTTAAGTTGTCCATACATCAATCAAACATATTTTTTCTAAGAATATTGTATAACACATTGTTTAGATATGAAATACACATTATAGATATCAATACTTGTAGTTTGTGTTGGTTGGTTTAAAATAAAGATTCAATAGCTAATTTCCTTCCCAAATCTTCTCACACTGAATAATAGCTAATAAAATATTATGTTTTATAATTAAGACATTTTGCATATGTATTTTAATAAACCTTAAAGTCAAATTTCATTGCTTCAACAAACTAACTTCTATCTAACATGACTCCCTCCTCATGATACTTAGGAATTACACTAAATTTAGGAATATGTTACCTTAAATGAGGGGTACTCAATGTTCCTTTACATGTATACAATTACATTTACATTTCTTCAACCCTTCAATTAGATAAACCTTTTCAAAATAATACCACATCTCAAAAGGATTTGTCTTGTTATGATAGCCTTTTCAAAAATTTTGTCAACATCATCCATATTAAGGGACACTACTTTACTAGAATTAGAAAAAAAGTGTTATTAGTTAAAGGAGTAACCTTTGTACTAGTGGTGAAATTCCATAATTTACATAAATTAACCCCAAATTTTTACTTATAAAAGATAAATAATTTCAGTATTCAATTACATACAAACTAATCTCAAATATTAAATAAAGATACAAGTATATTGAGTAATTCATCTAAAGTATTCTAGACTTGTAGAAGAATAAAAATGTATCAATTATAAATACATACAAACAAATAGGGTTATAGAATTGAAGCGACACCATTATACACACATAAGGAAAGAAATAAAATTACTTTGTTGTTTTGGAATTGGATCAAAAGAAGTAGAATGGATAAATTGTCAGTTTATACCAAAGATAAAATTAGAAAACTTGTAAAAAGAACTACAAAAGTTAGCAATCTAATCAAACAAGGTAATTAATGCTCTTACTTCTAAATTGGATTCAATTTATGTAAAAGTAATAATGAAGTAAAAAGCTCTTCAAGGAGGTCCTTGGAGCAGCTAACATAATGGTGACAGTTCGAAAGGAAAAATATGGTTATGAAATGGTTAAAAGTACGGAAGAAAGAAAATCTTGTAAGAGAAAGAAGGAAAACATGAAAGAGAGTTAAAGTCAAGAAGCGATTTTAGAAAGGAAGACAATAATAAACTCTAGGCCCCTATCTTTCGAATATGAAAACAATATAAAAAAGTAATGTTTTTAAAAAGAGATTATTATAGAACAAATTCAAGATTTTTTAATTTATTCCTTCTTCCTATCTATCTTTGTTTGTGTTCATAAAAAAACTATAATTTAAGTGTATTTATCTTGGAAAAAGTAATAATAATAAAAATCACGAGTAAATATTATAAAAGAAGAATATGACGATAAACTTAATTTTAAGTTGCTATTAACAAGGAGTACAAAGGATTATTAGAAGAGTGTACATGAAACCAATTGAGAAAGAAGCAACTATCTAAAGTGAGAGAATTTAAAATTTTTTCTTTAAAAATTAATTAGTTTTTAAAATTGTTAAAATTATAACTAAGAATCATCTAAAATACATTACCTTGATTTTTAAGCTATAAAGACTTTTTTCATGTAGAAAATGTGAAAGAAAATTGTAATACTCACGAAGTCCCTCTAAAGAAAATGATTGAACTAAGAACTTAGAGAGTACAATTAGATGATCTGACTTTTCTTTTTTCTTTTTTATTAACAATATTTACAAAGAATATTAGAGATGCTGACCCATATACAAAATAACAAATATGTGCAAAGCTGAGAAAAGAAGGTTAATTTATATTTATACTTATAAAAAAATAAATAATTACTAACATCAAACATATCCAAAAAATCTTATTAATACATTTAAACTATTCTACTAAACCTTTAGAATTTCAAACCTACATATCAACCACTAAACAAATAATATGAACAATTTGTTACCATATGCCATAGAACTAGAGATAGAGGTTTCGACTAGAGAAAAAAAAACACACATGTTTTCAAAATGGTACCCAATTAATTCTTTTGTTGGTCATCCGATGCTATTTTTTTGAAATATTACAAAAAAGTTTAGTGCATAATTTAACACTCATTTCTTATACTACAAGAAATTTCGTTATTATAATTAGATATAGATTTAAATCCGTATGTAAACTAGGATTTATATATGAAATTTTATCAATTTTTTCATATGTAACATTTAATTAGTTTGGTGTGAGTGATCCGTACTTAAGATTTATATATAAAATTTGCGTGTTGGGACGGGAAAAGTTTTTAAGGATATATTTCATATGTAATGCTAATTAGATCAGTAGGTAATAAAGTCATCCGTTACATACAAATTTTTGATATGAATTCTAATAATTTTTTTTAAATTAGATTTTTAGAATGAGAATACAACTTTCCTCTTTCGTGCCATTTCCTCTCGCGTTCCCGTGAAAACCCTAAACCTACTAGAACGCGCATATGAGTGATTTTTCGTGCCCTAAGCTCAATGTTGTCATCAAAGTTGATTAGAAGGAGAGAAAAGTCAATTACCATTGGCGAGTGAACTCGATCAAAAATATTGGTTTGAAATGTTTACACAATGTATTCTTTCTCTTAAATGTTTGTTTTTCTTTCGTTTAAGCATATTTGAAGTTTCTAAGTAGTGAATTTCTTTTGTCCATTGTGTTTGGTTCGCATTCGTGTTGTGATGGATTTCAAGCTTCAATTTAGGGTTTGTCTTCTTGTAGTGAAGGATCTCACATTGTCGGTGAGCACTCATTCCTCGTTTGCATCATTTGTGTTTGTGTTTCAGTCTTAGAAATTGCAATAAGCTTTAATAAGAGTTACAGTTTCACCTAATCAATCCTTTGTCACGATACCTTGTTTGCCTCATTTGAGTTAATTTTGTGTTTTTGTTGGTGTGAAAGTTGATTGGGGCGAGTGATTCTGTGAGGAAGAGTGAAGTGGTGAGTGGAGGCAGTACTAGAGTCAACAAATCTGAGTGAGATTATGTTGTTCAGGGTTATGTAATTACATGCAGATTACGAAATCTGTATGTAAGTGTTACCTACGAGGTTTTTACGTATAAATTTTTGGTTGTATGCAATCCATAGATAAATTCAAATTACATACGAATTTTTCACATTACATACGGATTTCGACTGTACGTAATCACGATTTTTCTTGTAGTGTTATGTAGTGTACCTGTGTTTTTACAAGAACTCTTCCTCTAGTGGTACGTGATAAGTATTATTGTTTATTTTTGTTTCCTTTGTTATTGATCATAAACTTCTAATTGAAATTCGAATGCGACACATACTCTACTTCATCACATGATTCAATTGATGCATTTGTGTCTATTAACATATCATTACTAGCCACCACCCTCTTGAAGCATTCTTATCCTAAAGGGATAATAGTATTTCTCTACATCTCACCCACACCATTTTGTTGTTGAAGCTTGTTTGACTAGATCATAGAATAAATGACTCAAATTACACTATAGTAATTTTCATTCCTTTATCCCCAATAAAGACGACATTATTTTCTCTAACGTGATGTACTCTGATAAATCCAAAGTCTTTTAGGATGAATTTTTCCTTCACTAAATTCATTTTATTTATGTTAGTGCATCCTTCTAATCAAATTTTTCTTTCACCATTCATTCTCTTCATCTTCCACTCGAATTTTCATGCCATCCTATCTATTGTTATTTTCGTTTGTCTTTTTGACATTTTCAGTGTTGCTTGTGTCTATGTATATTATTGGTCATTCCTCATGCACATTATTCTTCCTAATACCATTTCCTATTTCTCTTCCAATATCTTACTTTTTATTCTTAGCTCTTTTTATCTCTGGTATTTGAATTGATTTATATGGTTCTTTATGTTTCCAATCCACATTTTATAAAGTTGTCTTTTTAATTCTATCACATTTGTCATTTGATGAATCTTATGGACACAACCTTTGTTCTTCGATGTTTAATATCCTTAATATTAACTTTTCTTATACTTTTTCTTATTTTTAGAAGAGTTTATATGTGTTGTACTCTCTAAATTTTCAGGAAAATGAGAAAAGAAAATCTCTCTGTCTCGATTTAATATTTTTGATGAATAAACATGACGATCCTCGCCTGATAATACTTTTTCTTGATAAAAATTATTAAATAAAACATATATTTTATTTTATATATATATATATATATATATATATATATATATATATATATATATATATATATATAATATCGTCTGAATGATTATAAAAATAAATCATAATAGTTTGATTAAAGTATGATAAAAGGTAATGATTTAAATATTTTCTTTTTTAATGTCTAAGTGATAATTAATAATTAATATAGATTTATTTAAACAAATTTCTATATAAGCATTTTTGAAATAAAAAATGAAAAAATTTAAAAAAAAAATTCTTTGTAAGTTAAAAGTTTATGAGAAAAAATTTATAAATTAATTTTAATTTATAAAAGTGTTATTTTGTTTTTAAAAATATTTATTGAGAAATCTTCTTGCAAAAATGTGTAGAAGCCTGCGAAAAAGGAGGGTGAGCATGGATAAAAAAACCCTAATTAAAAATATTTCAGTCACAATACTTAAAAAGAAATACAAAACTGTGGTAATGGTTTATTTTTTTTTAAAGAAAACTTGCATTACTTATAATATATCTTTATAGCAAAAGTTAACATCAACTTTCTTAACCATAAAATATCTACATCAGTTTATTCTTCCAGTAAGGAAAAAAGATACTAATTTATTTTCTTAATTGAAAGTAACGTCAATTAAGTTCAAAAATCAAATGCTCCATTATCCACTATCTGATAGAGTGAATTATACTATTTGCAACCAGACAAAGGTTCCTTTCTCCACTTGCCCCTGTTATTACTTTTCTAGTACCATTCTTGTTATCTCTTTACGTTTTCCATCCTTAATTTTGCTAAACATGCATTTATTTTATTTAATCTTTTTAACAGTAAAAGTTTACTTATATTTTAAACTTACATAGTTTATAATCACCTTTATCATTTTTAATCTCTTTTAGTCTCTACCACCTAAATTCATAAAAACTAAAAATGACAAGTATTAAGAATAAAATTGATGATTTTTAGGCATAAAAAAAAGTTTTCCTCTGTTAAAGCTAGATAAGTAAATTTAATATTTTTTAAGAAAAAGGGTTAAATGTACTTTTTATTTTTCAATCACTGTAATTTTATTATTTCTAGTTTTAATTGTGCCATTTGAGTCTCTTCGATATAATAAATGTAAGATTTTAAGTCTTTAAAGTCTTAACCGTGTTCATTGAATTTTCACAAGTCATTTTTGATTTTAATCTCTTATACATGTCACGAGTCAATGTCACATCACACGAATCTAACTATAAAATAGAATAAAATCACACCATTATGATATCTAATCGACTAATTAGAATCAATAAATTTACATGTAAGAATAATCAAAGATTGAATTCCAGTAATCAAAACTGTATTTAAACTAATTTGATAAATTAATTAAAGAAATGGTTAGATATTTGCACTTTACACTATAAAAAATCTGTATAATAAAAAATTCACATGAGAAAACTCGTACGTCCAATAAGAACCATCAAAATAAGATAGAGCTTTAACTAATTTAATAAAATTTGGAGAAATTCAAAGAGAATAATGATATTTTATATATTTTTTCTAACGGCCAACAATAAATTAAATAAGAAGATTATTTCAGAGGTAGTCCAAACTTTATATAACTGGTTTAGTATTGTTGATAAATAATTCTACTGATAGTTTTCATTCCAGAGACTAAATAAATATAGATAAGACCGAAGTATTACCTTTTCAAATACAAAGTATCGTTGTACATGTGTTGCCCTACTAAAAAACCTAAGTATTATGCACTACTAAGAGATATCAAATAGACTTAAAATACTAGGAAATAGATGAAGCTTCCCCTAATTCCTCAAAGTTTGACAAGCCTCCAAAATTATCAGGATCCTAGATCTCCTAGTTTCACGCTGTAATCTTCGTCTAGGCCTCTTCTTCCTTTCCGAAACATGTGTACCTACAAAACCAAACACGGTCGTACTTCCTATCTTATACCCTCTATCCTGGTTCCTGGTTGCCTACTGCATTGATTCCAAACATTTTATTGGAGTAACATATCAATCCGAATAAGAGAACATTGTTCTTGACATCCCTATGTTTAAACAATTAAGACTTTTCTCTTATCTTATACCCTCTATCCTGGTTCCTGGTTGCTTACTGCATTGATTCCAAACATTTTATTGGAGCAACATATCAATCCGAATAAGAGAACATTGTTCTTGACATCCCTATGCTTAAACAATAACCAATCTTTTAGTCAAGCTAAACAAAAAACTTCTTCCTCATATACTACCCCTCCTCTAAACACCACTTTATTTCTAAGATTCTAAATCTCCATCACAATAGCCACCCACAACCCTTTTTACACTTTGTTCACACTATTCATGTGACCAATGAGATAGAAACTTTAAAAATGAATAGGAATAGACTCATGTCTAACTGTGACACTCTTAATCCACCTGTCACAAGTCCCAAACTTTCTATGCAATCTTACAGGTGCAAAAAAAAATGTTGAGCATTTTCTATATCATCCCGGCACAAAGGACACAAAGCATTTTACAGTTGCACTCCTCTTCTCATCAAATTAGCCTTGGTTGGCAACCTATCCCATAATATATTCCACACACGCACACTAACACAGAAGGAGCTAACTTTAAACTCGATAACATCTGAAATACTACTAAGACAACATTTGATCCTCCAAATTAAGCATGTTATTACCCAACTTAACTAAGTACTCCTGCTGTTCATCCCTCACCCCCACCATCTTATCATATCCCTCCTTACTCCACTATATGCTTGAGATCAAATCCAATAATTATTTTTCTAACGATTTTTTCCATTCAAACCTCACCCTTTTCCAACGAAATGAAGTGCAAAATATATATATATATATATATATATATATAAAGATAGTTTTGTAAAATTGATTAAACATAAACTCATTTATTAAGATAATATGAAAACATAACAAAAGTTATTATATTAATATTCATCTCGGTTATTATGCTACTTGTTATCACACTTCTATTAAATCATTCACGAACGAAGATGTTCATTCTTTTAACATAAAAGATTATTTTAAAGATTTTATATTAATTAAATATAATATTAAACTAAAATATATAAGCAGTATAAATTTTATCTAATAAATTAGTTTTGTAAAAATGAATATACATAAAATTATTTATTTAAAATAATAATAATAATTATGTAAAGGCATTATAAATCAATTTTATAAATTTAAGTTAGAAACCAAATTACTTATTTAAAATAATAACAATTATGAAAAGATAAAAATTTGATTACGTGAAGTAGAATTAGATATAAAACTAGTAATTTAACATAGATTAATGATAATTACTAAGGACAAAAGTTTAATTTCTTTAATTATATTTGAAATGATAACTTAGGAGATATTAACACTAATGCGCATAAAAGTGGTCAAAAGGGCTGTAAGGTTCTCAAAATTGCAACACATAACCAAAGAGTGTTGTTATTCTTGTCAAAGACAAAAGGATTGGCCAGCACAAGCCATTCAACAATGGTGGCCCTCATGCCTCATGTGGCCCATCTTTTGCATGTCATCTCATGTGCTCGAACCACTGAGCTTTAATTCTTGGTCCACGTTTCGTGAGTGGTTTGGAGTTGCTTAAGAACTTATCCTTTTTCACCAACACCCTTTGCTTCTAATTTATATATACACATAGAATATTTGACATCCCTAAAAGTATATAGTAAATGCATGCAGAATATCATTATATATCTACAAGGGTGTTTAGGGTTTTCATCTTTAATCACCACCTTTCCTTCTTAAGGTGCCACATCATACCTTAGCTTCTTAACCTTTTCTTTAAAAAAGAAAAAAAAGTTATCATGAAAGAAAAATAGTCTCAGTTAATTGAACATCAATCAATTGTGTGAATTAGCATAACTGGAAAGAGAATATATTTTTCAGTCTTGTGTACAATTACTGCACTAGATTAAATCTAACGCCTTGTTTATATTGCTTAAACTTTCAATATTATAATTAATAAGTTTAAATAATTATGTGTTAAGTTTAATTTATTTCTCTTTTATTTTTAATAATTATGAAACAGATGATAAATTGGTTGGTACATTGTCAATCTATTGAACACCCCAATCAAACTAAAGATATATATATATATCTATATATATATATATCTATATATATATATATATATATATATATCTATATATATATATATCTATATATATATATATATATGTAGTTTATTTTAATTATTTTTTCCTATTATTTAGTCTGTGTAACTAATTATAACAAAATATATATATGTTATTTGCATAACTTTAATGAAAAACTATATGGTGATTCTTTTTTGGCAAAACCAAGCATTTTTTTTCTATCAAAATAGAATTTTCATTTTTGTATAGTAAGGAATTATTCAAACTGAACCAATCTATTCGTAATCAGATTAGTTAGATCTTGTGGTGCAAATTTTTCTGCCAACCGATGAAATTGATTAGTTTATATTTCATTTCTTTCCTAATCTTATTTGAATCAATCCGTGAATAGAGTCTAAGTTAATAACTAAGAAAAGTATAGGTATTGTTATGGCATCGTCTAGTTTTATTTTAAAACAATTGCTCTAAAAATTTACTGACTAGTTAACTTTATGTGTGTGAAGAACTATTTAAAAATTATTAAGTGGTAGTATATCATGAATTATTGTTCTTCTCAACCTCGTGGTATTAAGAAATAAGCACTTATTTCATACATTTAAAGCAAGATTACTTTTAGGGTTTTTTTTTCTTATTTTTATATATGTGAAGTTTTAGGGTTTTCTTTATAATCTCCTTGACGATTATCTTCGGTCTTTGATGTAGATAACTTATTGGGTTCTTGTTGGATGAAACCCTAGATCAAAATAATTATTAAAAACCTCTAAATAAGTAAAATGAAAAAAATACTTTAGCATAAGCCTAGTTTATCTGATAAAAATTACTTCCGTAAAATTGTTTTTTCTTTAAATATTTAAAATTGGTTTGGTGGGTAGAAGATACCTTCGCAGGCAATATATGTAACGTGTTGATTAAAAGTTTAAACACTGATTAAAGAAAATAAAGAAAACAAATCTTTTTTGCTAAATAATAGCATAGAGTATTAGTACATGATACATCTTTTAAAATAAGAAAGATATACACACATGACTTTGTAAAATTTGTTAGAAGTACTTTTTTCTGAAAAAAAAAAAAAAACTGCATCTAATAATAAAAATTGGAATTTATGTAAGTATTGTTAACCTATTATTAAGTGGAGAATCTGAAACCACTTTTGTTGACTTCATCCAATACCTGGGGTAATTGACAATCATTACTTTGAAAGAGAATGAGAGTGCTAAGAAAGGAGAAAAGAATAATAAATTTATAAACATAGTTATCCAATCGATCTCTTTGTGTGACTCAAGAACAAGTTGAGTATTCTTCAATCCTCACGTGTCAAATTCTGCAGTACTACAACTACTGTGGTCCTTTTATTTCTTTTTAATGCAATTTTGGTTAAGTATCTCCTTTTCAATTAATGGTTGGATTCAATTCAATAATAGATCAATGAATTTAGCTCCATAATAAATGAACAACCAAGTGTATATATATATATATATATATATA
>Ga0209700_103038_pt1 | contig 32890 bp, 16 predicted proteins | sample SiratroredBW_FD_187528 | JGI IMG/M metagenome (GOLD analysis project Ga0209700, IMG submission 187528) | Root nodule microbial communities of legume samples collected from California, USA - Siratro red BW (SPAdes) (version 2) | ecosystem: Host-associated > Plants > Roots > Nodule | place: USA...
TAAAAAGAAGAAAAATACGATTACTTGAAACAAAGATAAAAAAAAAAATACAAATACCAATGAGATATAACGTCAAACGTGTAAATGAGTGAAAGCATACAAATGAAAATTATAAAGGTAAAATTAATAAGTATTTTAGATTAAAAGGAAATAATATATAAGAATTTCCCTTCCAACACAAAAAATGTATACGAAATTATGAATTAAAGGTAGCATATCAAAAAAATAATATAATATTATTTATTAACGTTTTAGTTCCATATCAATACCTGACATCTCTATTTTTTCAAATTATTAAATAAATATGATTTATTTTTCAATAAACATTAAAGATGAAGATAATAATGTATGATTTTTAAATAAATTAAAGAAAAATTCCTTGATTTTATAGAAACTACAAATATTATTTCTAAATTATAATAAGATTAAAATATAATATATATACACCAGAATGAATATAAGAATTGCAAGTAAAGTCTAAAAATTGACATTATAGTACTTCAATTATTTACAACGAGTATCAAAATAAATTATATGTGATGTATATTAATTTGTTATATTGATGGAGGTTCTCACTCAAAGTCATATTCTAAGTTTCTTCTAGAATTATTCTCTCAAAAAGGCTAAAATGAATTCAGGTGTACACATTATTATGACACGATTATATCAATTCATTAACACACAAGAAGAAATATTTTTATAACTTTGATGATATTAATTTAATCTGAATAGCTTATTAGACTTTTTATAATTGAAAACGATGTAATATTTTTAAGTTGTAATTTTGACTCTATAAAAATATCCAACTATTGGTTCTCTCGAGTATATTAAGATCACAATATGTTATAAATAAATATGTTGATACTCTACAGAACTTCAAACATAATAAAGAGGCTGAAAAATCATTAATAACGAAAGATTGAAGTGATGAAGGGTAATTAACTTTACAACGTTGCCATTTTAAGATAATTTCAGTATATTATTTTATCAACAACTCAAATTTTAAACGATTGTGATAAGATATACAATTATTCGAGAGTATCTGTTTAGTCCGTTACTTAATAAAAGAAATAATTATATCTTATAAGAAATTACAGTGAAATTGATGTATCTGACATCACGCGTTTTCTTTTTTAAAAATTTAATAATATTACTTCTGCAAGGACACTTAACCGAAAAACAGGAAAAAAATGTAAATAAAAATTAATTATAAAAAAGTATGAATTCATATAAAAAGTTACTCATTAAAATAAAACTTACAAAAATTTGGTATAAATTGTTAAAAAGCAATGTAGCGTATGCTGTTTATAAAAATCAGCACTACAAATACTTTAAATAAAACACAATTAATTATGGACAGCTAATCAAACCATGTTTAAAAAGGTATATAAAATTCAATCGGTTTAACGCAAAGATAAACATGATTTTAATAATATAAGAACCGATAATTTAGAAACCTCCATTTCAGCTGCATTTAAATATTCATTGAATCAATCTTTCACTTTAGAAAGTCGTTGGGGGTTTCCTTCTAATTAATTTGATGTGATTAGTTTGAATTTTCATAAAAAAGTATATTTTGTTAATATTTGGAATATGTGGGAAGAAAAATATAATATGATAATGATAATGGCAGAGAGAGTGAGCACATGACATTACTTGCTGTTTGGCGCAACCTTTATGGTACCCATTTCTTCACGGAGACCAAGTGGATACATTAAACAGAATTACCTTAATTATTAAACAAAAAAATATTACAACTTTTAAATAAATAATAATTGAACTACATTGCTTTTTATTTATTTTTTACCTTAAGAATTACATTTAATGAAAGTTTGGAGTCCGACATGAGAGAGGAAGAGAGAGAGAGAATAGGGAGGTGTAAGAAACCCGGAAGAGAAGATGTTGTTGTTGTTGCCATTCTGACCTAAAGCTCGTGTCTTTCTGCTTCGTTGTATCTTCTGCTGTGTAAAAGTGATCCCTTTCTGATTCATTTCTAGATTTCATCTCAGGAACTAGTGCTAATACTTCACCCACAGATCTCTCTATTCTGGGTACGTTGTCTCCTAAATTGAAAGTGTTTTCTCTCTTGTTTTCGTTTTCTCTTTCATTCTAGCTGTTTGTGGAGGGTTTCTTCAAATCTGGCTCTTTTTTAATTCTACTGGGTCTCTGTTGAAAATGCTGGGGTAAAAAGTCATGTTTTTTTTCAGTTTTGTTGAGTTTCTGGAAGGGAAATGGTGGGAGTGGAAATGGGGTTATTTTGTTTCCAGTGTTTGTGGGAGCCAAATCTCAAATGATAGAGTGGGATTTGAAGTTTTGATGGCTTTTCTTCTGACACTTTTTTGTGCTTTGCAGATGAAGTCTGGCTTGTGATCCGGCTCGGGAGTCTTGATCGACTTGATTTTAACTCCAAGTTGAAAGAGGTAGTTTCTTCTGGTCCTTGGTGTTGTTAATAATGGCCAAAGGAAAAGAAAATTGAAAGCTTTTTTTTTTTTTTTCCCATTTGTGTTCCTGCAAAATTGGCCGGTGAATTGGTGATAATTTTTCCAAATTTATTGCAATTAATTAGTTTTTTTGTGGCTATTTGCGATTTCCATATACTCCAAATACGATTCGTAGGATAACTAAGCGATTGCTTTTTCAAAAACGGCAGACACAAAATGATGGCATTTTTGCTTATGTATTTGTTACCACCTAATCATGATAATGCTATTTTGAGCTATTCTTTTCGATTGGGAGTGATGACCAAATTTGTAGTCTTTTGACACGCATGTTGCTTCTGGCATTTCACTCTCTTCTTTCAAACCCTATTGACTTAAATTGTTGTCAATACATCTTTCATCAACTTCATGTCCTTGGATGCTTAATTTGGAGAGTTCGAAAACACTGGTTGATGTATAAGATAGAGTTTATTTTGGATTTTAGTTATAAGATAGTATTTGGGTTGGAAAGATGAAGATTGATAACTGTATTTGATGAATGGCAGCCATTTGCTCACAGTGGTTGGATATATACATCAGAAGTTCACACATGAGATATATATAATTGTTGTTGGGATCCACCTGCAGAATGTCATTCCGCAGCATAGTTCGTGATGTGAGGGATAGTTTTGGGAGCTTGTCTAGGCGTAGTTTTGATGTGAGACTGACGGGTCATCATAGAGGAAAATCTCAAGGATCGGTGCAGGATTTGCATGACCAACCTCTAGTGATTCAGAATAGCCGCTGGGCGAGTTTACCCCCAGAATTGCTATTTGATATCATTAGACGGCTGGAGGAGAGTGAGAACACATGGCCTTCTCGAAAGCACGTTGTTGCATGTGCTGCCGTTTGCCAGTCTTGGAGGAACATGTGCAAAGAGATTGTTAAGAGCCCTGAGTTCTGTGGCAAGCTTACATTCCCCGTGTCCTTGAAGCAGGTTAGCTTCTTTACTTCTTTTGTAGAAGATTGATTCATTTGTTAGTTGATGGTGGTGATAACAATGTTTGCTTCTTTTGTTTTTCAGCCTGGACCACGGGATGGAATCATTCAATGTTTCATCAAAAGAGATAAATCTAATTTAACATACCACCTATTCCTTTGTCTCAGCCCTGGTAAGTTTTCCATTTATACATTTCCTTAATGCTTAGTTTTGTATGGTTGTGTTGATCTTTACATGCCATACAAGGTCATGAATGTTTTTGCAAATGTTTATTTTTATTCTGTCTGCATGTGTGTAGATCTTTGCATGAGTTTATGGTTTGAGATCTGCATGAGATGGAACTTGCAATGCTGTAATTTATACTTGAAGCAATTACTGCTAGTGTTAGAGGATAGTTTTGGAAATGGGTTTTATTTGTCAAGTTTCTATCCATATTTTCTCATTATTTGCTCGAACCAGCCTTCATTACACTGTGCATGAAAATCTGTTAGTTCTATTATGATTGGTCTCTGTGTTTATTATTTCCCTTTATGGCCGATTTGCAAAAAGGGTCATCTTGTTTGATAGTCATTTAGTTGGGGGCAAACCTGGCTCTAAGTTTTAAAGGTATATTGTTGATAATCTTATGTAAACAGCCAAATACTTTATTTTTTTAAATAAGTGGAACAATGTTAATCAGTTCTCATTCTTGTTTTGTTTTAAGATTTTGACCAGCTGAGAGTACAAATGGTCTTTGCACTAGTTATTTAGATTTTGAATACTGCTTTATTCTGTTAAATCAAGATTTTGTTCAGCAGTGTTTTGAACTGTTCTCATTCCCATCCCTAATTGATTGCTGCCTTGGAATGGCTTAGTCTGTCTGTATGCTGTGGTAATTGGATATCAGTGAGAGTCTGCTTGCAAGTGCATACCGAATTCATTTTATTTATTTTCCATTTATTGTTTAATTTACTTTGAGTTTTGCAGCTTTGTTGGTTGAAAATGGGAAATTCCTCCTTTCTGCTAAGAGGACAAGGAGAACAACTTACACTGAGTATGTTATTTCCATGGATGCTGACAACATCTCTAGATCAAGTAACACCTACATTGGAAAGCTGAGGTGAGTTTACTGCTTCCAAGTATACACCTGCAGACTATGTTGTCTTTGTAAGCATTGTGACCGATATTATCTAATCAAAGAACTCGCTTTCCTAAATATAAAGCAATAGTTCAGATTCTTATCCCATTGTTAATTTCCCACAAGCCTTTTTACTTGATATTTCATACCCTTGTGTTCTAACTCATGAGATTTTGTTGGACTTCCAGATCAAACTTTCTTGGTACAAAATTCATTATATATGATACACAGCCTCCATACTCTTCAGCCCACATATGCCCTCCTGGGACCGGGAAGACGAGCCGCAGATTTTATTCGAAAAAGGTGTCGCCTAAGGTCCCATCTGGGAGTTACAACATAGCTCAGGTAACGTATGAACTAAATGTGCTTGGGACTAGAGGCCCCAGAAAGATGCACTGTGTCATGCACTCGATACCAGCTTCAGCATTGGACGCTGGTGGCACTGTTCCAGGCCAGCCAGAGCTTCTTCCCCGTGCCCTGGAGGACTCATTTCGGAGCATCTCATTTTCAAAGTCCCTAGATCGCTCCATCGAGTTCAGCAGTTCACGGTTTTCTGAGATTGGTGAATCCTGTCTCGAGGACGATGATGGCAAGATGAGACCTTTGGTTTTGAAAAACAAGCCTCCAAGGTGGCATGAACAGTTACAATGTTGGTGCCTTAATTTTCGTGGCCGAGTAACTGTTGCCTCTGTGAAAAACTTTCAGTTGATTGCTGCAACACAACCAGCTGCTGGTGCACCTACACCGTCTCAACCAGCCCCACCAGAACATGATAAGATCATTCTTCAGTTCGGCAAAGTTGGGAAAGACATGTTCACCATGGATTATCGGTACCCTTTATCTGCATTCCAAGCTTTTGCAATATGCTTGAGCAGCTTTGACACCAAATTGGCTTGTGAATAAGACAGAATCACTATGAAGCAGAAGGTTTTAAGTAAGGCTAATGAAACAGTGAAGATGGTATCTTTCCCTTTGTTTTTCTTTCCTTTTGCTATTTTCATTATCAGTGTCATGGGAATAGGCAAGTGTTGTTATGACTACTCAATTGTAACCGTAGTGCATCTCTGATGTAATAGGATTTCAGAGCATTTTAACATACAATGTTGCTATGTTTCTTTCTCAGTTCATTCTACCAACAGACCGTCATTTAACATATTTTAGGCTCTGCTGCTGTCTACTACATGTTAGGTAATTGAGAGCTACATATAAACTGTCACATGGTGGTGTATGTTCTTGTACCTTCTATGCTTGGCACCCAATAGATTGATTTTAAGACTTGTTTGGGAATCAGGAAAATAATGCTGCCTTTGGAGAATTATTGGCATGGGTTGTCTCATTGTTGGACCCATTCCAATAGTGATATTTCACTTGTTTTTGGAAGATATTCATCATCTTTAAGATTCGCTTCAACCAATTATTGTAAAAACAAGTGACCGTACCATGTTAGCCCATTCAAATATAAACATCTATTTGACTTATTCTAAGGTAATAAAAATATATAAAGACTTAATTGACATTTTCTTTTATCTCTAAAGTAATATAGGGATTGTTTTTGTTCTGGTCGTTTTAATGTTTATGCTTCTAAAATATTTTTCATCTTGGTTTCTAACAGTTTTTATAAATGAAATTGTAAACTTTTAGCGAAAGTTTTCTTTTATCTAGAAGAATTTTTCATTTATTCTTGAAACATTTTTACTTTAATCTTTGTTTAAGAAATAGTCTCACTTTATATTCATGAACACAATAAGGCCGAAAACATGAAATTTCCTTGTCGAATATTTTTTGTCAAAAAAATTGACTGAGCAATTTTAATAAGCTTTTTCTTTCCAATTAAGATTTTGAAATTCCACTTATTTAGGCAATCGAATCTAGTAAAACAGAAAAAAAAGAAAAACTTTTTTTAAGATTAAAATCAAAGATACGCTACAATATAAAAGTTGGATCTTTTCTTAGTCAAATATAAAAATAAAACTACTTTCACATGAGCAATGGATTTGTATTACGAGTTCAATATCTTTTTGTTTTGAATAAAAGAAATCATATTATTAAACTGAAAACTAATTTCTCTCATAATATTATAATTGTCCTTATGCCAGTCTAGTAATTATACTTATATCATGGTTCATTACTTAATCAGTAATGACCAAACAAATGGGTCATTTACTAAAATTTCGATAGAAAATATAAATGCAAAAGTGATGGTTATTTAAGAAAAGAAATTATTGTAGTGGTTTGGCTAAGTTTAAATAACTTTTGGTTTTTGTTCTCGTCTTATATAATGTTAATAAGATTGGAGTGTTGAATTATAGCATAAAACTTAGATAATATGATTGAAGATAAGGGACATAGTGGGTGAAAGTCAACTAAACATGTTGAGGCAAATGAATCAAGCAGCTCAAATGGTGAAAAGATCAAATCTGATTGATAAAGTCAAACAATTATTGGCCACCAATGAAGAATCCTACAGCTTCATATCATACACAACAGCCACACAATTTGGTCTATCAATTACATAAAAAAATCATCATATTAAATTTTTGTATGCATTTATTTTACTACATTATACTCAGTTAAACTTTATTATTACAAGATTTATTCCATATCTAAATGATATTACAAAGAAATATTATTAAGATTTGAATCTTGAACTACTTATTAAGAAACAGTAGTGGTTACATTTGTATCAAACCAAGATTAATAGTCAAGACTTAATTTTGATAATAATAGTATGTAATTTCATATATATATATTTGACAATTATTATGCTGAATTATGAATTTATAACATTAAAATATGTATGAGAATTCATCCTAAATTATATGCACTTATTTTGATAAGATATTTATAAATTTTTCAATTACTCTATTATAGTCATATAACTGTTGTTATTATTAATACTTGATTACAATTATTAGTTTCTATATCATTGTAATTTTATTTTGTTAGCTGTTAATTTAAAATATTTTCAAAAATCATATGAAATAAATTGTTTTATTAAACTGCCTAACCAATCTAACTTTAGTTTTTATTAAATTTAATATTATATTAAAATTAAATTAAACTTGATGATACATTACTGACAAGTTGGTGATCCAAGTAATGTTGGACTTAATTTTTTTTATGTAAGGTGAGAAGTTTAGTTAAACTTGATTAATTAGGTTTTTCGACAAAAAAATATTTATTAATTTTATATTTTCAAATTATTTTCTTGGAAAATAAAAAAAATGTAGCTATTAACCCCTTTTTATAGTTCGATTTTGGTCAAGCCATATTAATAATAATAATAAATAAATAAAAATAAAATATTTCATACTTAAATAATGTTTTATTTGTTCTTATTCTCAGTACTCTGCTATATTTTCAATAATGTGATAGTTAAAAATACTATTATCTTAAAAAAAAACTAGTATAAGTGTTTTTATAAGTTTATACCTAAATAATTTTAATTTACAGAAAAAAAGTATTTTATTTTTTTTTCTTTTTTCTTAAAAAAATATAAAACAGATTACCCAATCATACCTTTTACCTATTTTTACTAAATATTCTAATTTGAAGTAGCAAGAAAGTGATCTATTGCATTCTCTTCTTTCCCCAAAGAAGAATAGTTTTTTTTTAATTTTCATTACATTAATTTTTCTTGCTTCAATAGGCATCAAGCAAAGCAAGAAGTTTGTGAATTGGCCATTTCCCATTGCCTCTTCTCTACGCTTCCTTTCTTTATCTGTTACCTTTTCAACTCCCAACTTCCTGTTTTCTTTGGTTTTTCAGTTGTGTACGTTCCTGAAACCTGATTTTAACCGTAAAGGTACTTCATTTGTTGTGTTTTTCTTTTGCTTCCTTGCATGGTGTACCTGCATTTGATCTCTGATGTTTTATTATGTGGTGTTTAGAACATAACTGAATCTGGGTATTAGGATAATAGGTATTAGCGTGGGGTGGGATGTTAAGTTTCATTCTTGTTTGTGACGTTGCCTGCTTTTCAGTGAGTTTGAAACTGAAGGAGATAAAAGTCATATGATTGAAATTGTGATTTTTTGAATTTGGATTTCTATTCCACGATCGGTGTTTGTTTGATTCGTTCGGTCAAAGGGATAATTTGATCACTTTAAGGCTTAACTAGTAGCACCTTCTACGTTAATTATGCTGAATTTTTTACCCTTTCTTTCACTTGTTGGAGACAGTTACTTGGGATGCAAACTGAAGCAAGGAATGTCAACGGAGCTGTTTTTGATGGGTTCTATGTGATCTGTGGTGTTTGTCCACAGAAGGGAATTTTCACGAAGAGTTGGGACTTGTGACAATGTCCTCCTTTGGCCGCTCTATAGATCGTCTCAGGCAGGAGCAGGTTCATTCTTTGGAAGAGAATCACAGATCCAGTACCCGGGATTCTGAGCTTGAATCATTCCAAAAGCAGGTTACTGATAGATTTGAGGAGCTGTTCAGGGTTAGTGATGATGAATTGCTCTCAATTGCTTGGATACAGAAGCTTCTGAATGCATTTATCTGCTGCCATGAGGAATTCAGAGCTATTCTGTTGAACAACAAAGAGCAACTCTCGAGTTCCCCTCTGGACCGATCAATCTCTGAATTCTTTGAGAGGTTGGTGAAGGCACTTGACATTTGTAACGCAAGCCGCAACGGGATTGAGAAGGTTCGAGTGTGGCTAAAGCATTTGGAAATTGTGTGGTGTGCGTTGGGCTCAAATCAGAGAGCACCGAGTGAAGGCCAAGTCCTGAGGGCCAGAAAGGCACTGATGGATTTGGCAGTGGCAATGTTAGATGAGAAAGATTGCAGTTCAGTTTTTCCTCAGCGTAACAGGTCTTTTGGGCGGCACAACACGAACAAGGATCAGCGCCGCCACTTCACAGCTCTTTCAAGATCACATTCATGGAGTGTATCAAGATCTTGGTCTGCAGCCAAGCAACTGCATTCCATTGCAAGCAACTTGATTCCCCCTCGTGGGAACGAAATTGTTGCAACAAATGGGCTTGCAGTTCCTGTTTATACTATGAATTCTGTTCTCTTGTTTGTTTTGTGGGCTCTTGTTGCAGCTGTTCCTTGTCAGGATAGAGGCCTCAATGTTCAGATATCAGTTCCACGGCAATTCTCATGGGGGGTCCCGATTACTTCACTTCATGATCGGATCAAGAAGCGAGAGCAACGAAGCTCAAATGGTTTGCTGAAGGAGATAAATCAAGTTGAAAGTTGTGTCAGGAACATGACTGAGTTGGTAGATTCAGTTCAGTTTCCACTGACAGATGAGCAGAAAATGGAAGTTGAGGAGAGAGTGAAAGAGCTGAGTGTTGTTTGTGGAGCCTTAAGGGATGGATTGGATCCATTGGAGAGGCAAGTGAGGGAAGTGTTCAGGAAGATTATGAGTTGCCGAGCTCAGGGACTTGATTACACAGGCTAGGTACGTTATGCATGCAGATGCAGTGCAATGGAAGTGTTGCATGCAGGGTTACCATTCATCATCAAATGTACATTTTACATCTTAACACCATTTTGGAAGGAGGAAGAGTGATTAGACCGTTTAGCAGACAAATCAACCTTTCTTGCAATGGATTGTATTTATGTCAATACTTGTTGTTAGAAATAATGATGATACGATTATTTGTATATTTATGATTTCCATGCTCAATCACACACACCCCTAATGTTTTCTATGGACTATTGTCTGAGAAAATTGTTCATGCTGCGATTCCAGAAATACAAAGCAAATATCAGAGTCCTTCACCTACCAGGAGTTTTATTGTGATGCTGTAATTTTTTCCCTTAAGCTTAACAATATTTTTAGTCCCGTTAGTTTGGATGTGATTGAATTTGTTTTAAGCTAATTACATTGATTGATTTTTTAAATTGAACAAATTTGGTCTATTAATTGACTTTGTTCTTTATCAACACCCTTAATTCTCATTTCCTACCTAATTTTAATAACTGAATTGATTAAGTTATTTTAAACTTTTTATTGAAACTTCATCAACCGAAATCCGAAGTTGTTGTAAATAGAATGAATTTGTTTACAGTTCTTGAAAAAAAAAGTAAGTTTTTTAATCTCTTTTAAAATGTTTGACATGACATGACTTGTCATTAGAAACTAATTTCTTTTATCTCCATGTAAATATGGAGATATTATTTTTTAGTTTATTCCAAGAAAAATATAGTAAATTTGTTTCTAGTTAGTCTGACTTGATAGCCACGGAAGGTTTCAACATGCCACAGAAAAGAGGTGAATAACGAATATAACAATTATCAAAATGTAAAAACAAATGTAGAGGGATTAGAAAAAAATGGATATATTTATTAAAAGATAACATATTTAAGCCTGTCAATTATTTCCCCTTCAAATCCTAATTTCATATCTTATAAAATCTTTCAAATTTTGTTATTTACTATTTTAAAACTATTTTATATCTCAACTATATCATAAACCTCAAAATATTTGAATAAAAAAAAGAACTACATTAATTTAATATTAAAATAAAAAATTAATTATTCTAAGAAAACTTAAAGACCAAATTTATACAACTAAAAGAATGAAAAGTGTAACTAATAAGTTTATTCTAGAATATTTCCTTTTTGGTACAGAGTTGTGTATGACTGAGCATCAATCTTTTCCTACCAAGTGTTGCTTATTAGCAACTTTATATATATTTCAAATTGAGAAGAAGAAAAAAGTTCAAATTAAGCAGAAAACGAGTGGTGGTATCAAGTATCAAGAATCTTTTTGATGTTGCTGCCATGAACAAGTGAAGCAAGAAAATTATGAAGTGAAGGACAATTCTGCTTTTTTCTGTTGGATGATGATGAGTTGTTGAAAACTGAAGCAAGAGGGAAGAATAATTGATCCTTCTTTTGGCCTTTTATAAACGTCCAAGATAATATGTTGGTAGAGTAAAAGACAAATTAACGGTGAGCAAGCGCAAAATGAGGCAGCTGATAGAATCAAACTCTACAAAAAGTGAGATAAAAAAATAAAATAAAATAAGCATCAGAGTTAGACCGTAGACAGCGGCAAAACATTTGGCATGAAAACAGTTGACACGACACTGGACCACTCCAATTGTAAAGTGTATAGAAGAGATAATTTTGACTTTTAGAACAAAATTCTTTGAATTCCAATGGTCTGTATACAAGGTGGTGTTGCCTATGTTCCTAATCCTACACATGCTGTTGGTTGTGCATGCCAATTCCAACGCAAAAAAATAATTGCATTGCCATCTAAGGAGTGCTATGATCTCAATGCAGTATTCACAATGGATCTATTCACTGAGTTTGTGGAAAAGTCATGTGTGATGCAAATTCCCTGGTATACTAATGCTAACAAAACAGCTCTGGAAAAGACCACATTATGAACTTGACAAAAATGTCACACTCCAAGAATTCAATATGAGCAGCACGTCCAATAAGTGTGTTGAAGCTCCTCTTGCCGTACGAGGAGGTTCCGAAGTTGATGTCACAGCGCATGACAACACGGTGGTCAGAGTTAGTTCTCATTTGGTCCAAGCAATTATTTAACATCTCCAGAAACACTTTCCCTTGTTTCGAGAAGTCCAACGTAGCTGCTGGACTCAGTTCTATTCTGGCAGAATGATATGGAACATAACCATCCTAATGAGCAGAAAACATTATGACAAGGCTTTAGATATGCACAAGTTATGATAACAAGTTCTGTATTACAGACATATAAAGAATGTTACCTGAGGTGAGGATAAAAGAATCACATTCTTAAAGTTTGTCAGTGTCTTCTTCTGTAGTACAAGATAAAGAACAGTATTATACTTTGACAACCAACAACTCATAAAAATAGAAATTATATCCCCATGCTCTAACCCTCGGAATAATTAGAGACTTGGGATGAGAGAGCAATAAATAAGGCAAGGTAATATGAATTCAGTACCTTCGAAAGATTGTAGATGAAGGTGTTCTCAAGATCATGATCATCAGTGAAAGTTAGTTGGTGGATGCATTGTGTGCCCTTGATCTTCTTCAAGAGCCACAATCCTGAATTGAATAGAGAGTTGGAACTATACATGTAACCCAAGTGCGGACCAGATATAGAAACATATGTATGCAAATATCTGAGATATGGCTCCATGATGCTTTCTGGAATAAAAATAAAAGAAGGCACGTTAATTTCCTAGTTCAAATTCTGAAGGGTATTATCCATCATTCCTTCAAAAGTCTGTAAATACCTGCCAAAGCAGCTCTGACAATGAGGTTCCCAATAGAATGACCAACAAAGCTGAGCCTAATATCTTTTAAGTTTCCAACTCTCGATGCTCTATCCATCTTCTTTTTCAGAAAGGAAATCACTTCCTGAGCAAGCCGTAATCCCATTTCTCTGAAGTCTTCAGATGTTTTGTCTTCGTTTGACTCTGACATAAGAACCTGTATTTTGGGGTCTAACAACAGCCACTGGTTCCGAATAAGCCGTAAATCTAAATGATGTCCCTGCTTGTTTAAGGGGCAGAGGGTGTACTTAGTCAGATGATCCGGTCAAATCAAGTACAAACGTTAAAGAACGAATTTCATAAACTTCTATTATTAGCAAAAAGATAAACAGAATACCAAAATAACTCAGGCTAGAGTAAGAAGTAAAAGACAAGATCATCAAAGCAAACACCAATAACCAGAGGAAATAAGGAAGTTATATTGCATGTCCCCACGCTTCTCTTTGAATTACTGATCTAAATTACATGTTACTCATAAATTCTGAAAACTGGGGATTGATTGATATAATATAATATACTTGAATCTAAACAAGGCCAACAATCGAATTGTTACCATGGTTAGCAGGTAGGCTGCTACAGTTTTCAAATGAAAAAAGTAGGTTTTTTTCAAAGATCAAATAAGTAGTTTGTTAACCCCAAAATATTAAAGGCCACTGGGTAAAATGAAATCAGGAAAGAAATGCGAAATTAAGATGCTAAAGCCACTGCAAGAATGTGAAACATGCCTGAAACCCGTGAACAAAAACAACTACTCTCAAAACATTCTCATTTTGTTGTGGGTTATTCCCAGACAACTTGATTACAGCTCTAGATCCATTTTCCAGGATATGTTTATCTTCGTCCTCAAAAGGAAGGAAATATGACTTCCCACTGGTAGAACGGTACATGTTCTCCAAGCGTTCCACAGTAATAATAGGAACACGTAAAGGATCTTCATATATATACATGTCTTGAAGTGATCGATTGTTGATCTGCATTGAATACACATGACGAAAAAACATATCATCAGGAAAAACAAAATTTGTAATCATACACATTTCATGAGTGAAAAATCACTTGCCTTCATTTGTGCTATACCACGTCTATGAAGTTCTGCTCGCATTGTTGCAGTCTGAATGGGCTGAAAAGGGATAGAACATTTTTTAAGAATTTGTTAAGCCAATTCACTTGAAGACAATAAACTGATTAGTTTCAAACTCATCAGATAATTTATGAAGTTTATGGATCAGATATAGTGTATACTGTATAATTACATCATCATTAAACTTCCTTGTAGTTGCTGATCTACCAATTAAGCTACGGTACAATGATGTCCCTTCAACTCCATTACTCATGTACTGGTGAGGCATATCAACCTTGGAGTACATCATCCATATTGACCACTCAGTTCTTCGATCATTAGCCCATGAGTTACGCAGAAATTCCAGTATCTTTGTTTTGTTTTCCCTGATGAAGGGATGAGAATAAAATCAAAGACAAATCCCATGTCATTGACTAGAGAGTGCTTAATGTTATGCTCGAAGATATTTATCTGAGAATATCTCTTCTCATAAAATACGTACCAACCTTAATGCTTTTGATAATGTTAACAAAAAATGTTTAGAATAACTAAAAGCCTGTAGATCAGGCTCTTTCATGCCTAATTATAGTACGCAAAAATGAACACAGAAAGCAGCCTTTTCCAGATACCATAATGGTCATAACGGATACACAGACACTGCAGCATTAATTCATTGAAAATGAGGCTATAACGACCTGTATGGTTGCTGAACTCATAATTATTTGGATGTATACCTGTGGAATTTCAGAAATGTATTCCAGATATATAAGAGCTGGTTCCCAATAGACATGAAGGAGTTTAGCATATCATCCCAAGACTGTTGAAGGTAAGAAAAGTATGATTGAGTGTGCAAAAAGTCTAAAACATTAAAAAGGCATAACAGATAATGAAGCATTCACTTTTCCAGAATTAAGTACCTCAGCACCGACTTTTGTCCCATCTGACAGTTGAAGTAATGTCTCATCATCAGTACTTTTTTCATTAGCAGGAGAAGGAGAATTTAATGACTTAGTAACATCTGGCTCAAAATTAATTCCGGTCAAATCAATAGCTTGGTTAATTCCTCTGCTTATTCTTAATAGGTCATCAACCAGGATATCATGTGCAGCCATCCATTCTTTGACGAGCGTAGCCTGGTTTGAAAGAATGAGATACAACTATAAGGAAATATATATTAAGATAAAAGTTGTAAGAAATTAAGAATCTTAACCAATACTGTAAATAACATTACCAATTCAACTTAAACAATTTAATGAAGCAAGGAGCGCTACTATGAACTTATAAAAGATTTTCTATCATAACAGAACACACCTTGTTTAACCTGAGGTAGTCTTCACGGCATGTTTCTTTAGAAGTCAAAGAATTACTGGTACAATAAAATTAACATTTTTCAGAACAGATGTTACTGACAGAATTTATGGCAATGCAATGGTTGCTACTTGAACCATAAAATATGAATTCTGACAAACCTGGGTACCTTCAGTTGTGGTGTGCGATAACCAGGTTTTAGTAGACTGATATGAACACTGGTATCGACAAGAACTGCATGGAAAGCATCAAAATATACAGGACAATATGAATGCAATCCCAGAAGAGCTTTCGGAGGGATTCTATACTCATGAACTGAAGCTGCACATGTAGCCAATGAACTTTGTATCTCGGTCCTGCTCAGTAACATAACAGTTTTAGAAGTCAGAACCTCTAGTCATCATATCAAGTCCAGTTCAATCAGTGTCCCAGATGTAACTTTCACTCAATAAACAGAACAGACGAAAGAGTATCATTAACTAACCCCATCTCAGGTGTTGGAGTGTGAAAGAGCTCAAACTTCAAGATAACTGCAGAGGATTTCCCCTGTGGATAAAAATAACCATCAGCAAAGATATTTGTTATAGAAGAATGAAAAAAAGCAACTAAAAGCCACTTCAAAACATTAATAAGTCACAACAGATTACATTTTTATATATCATCAAAAGGGCAGAAGTATAATTGAGAGGAGGACCTAAACTGAAATGAAAACATCAACTCAATAGTGCAATAATGCCGTACAGTTCCTTTGCTAATTAGTAATAAAAATTCACTTGAAAAAAATTATCCTTTTGAAGGTGAACATATACAATGATGAAGGGTAAAAGACACCCTTAAAAATATGTCCTCCTTTAAAACCTGCATGGCTTCTGATTTTTCAACTGAAGATATCTGGATTTGAGGAAATTTTTTTCTGTTTTACAATATATCCTTATTGCTTCTGCCATCAACTTATTGAGTGAGATGAATAAAGGTAGAGTAACTATCATCAAATATCAAGGTACTTTAGTTAAAACTTGATGTCAGGTGACCTGCACCTAGGTACACAGCTTTGGATAAGCAACTTTAGAGAGATCACCACACATAATAGTCAATCCATGTTAATGTACTGATTTTGACAAATAAATATATAAATACATTAAATTTGTCATGTGTCAAAGATCAAGATCGTGTATGTCTTGAATCTTTAATGAGATCTTGGTATCTATTCTTCTTGTAGTTATTTGTCACAAAGTATTATTTAGATTTTCATCATGTTGTCCGAAGCCTGATAATTTCTGCTTCTTTCAAGAATTTTAAAATTATCCACACAATGTCAAAAGAACAATGAGTTTGGTCATTTCAGCAACATTGTTATATTGATCACACAGAAAGCTTCATAAGATCATATGGTGCCTAAAATTTGTGTTGGTTGTCATTAGACTCTTTCTAACACTTTTTTTGTACTTGACTAAGACTGTTGGTTGTGTTGGTTAGATGACTAAAACAAAAAGGTCATCCTTCATTGCTTATGTATACTACAGGTTATGGTTTATACGAAAAAGAACAGTGAGAAATTAGAAGTTACCTCATTTACGCCATAAGATAGATAGAATGAGATCATTATAGAAAGAAATACATCCTGCCTTGCATATCTGATCCGGAATGATGGTGTTGAAAAACTGTTATCTTTATCATCAATCATCCAAACTCCACAAAAATTGTCAGTGGAAACTTCAGGAGCTGCAGCTCAAAGAAAAGATAGACACAAAGATTTTGCTCAGTCTAACAAAATATTGTGCTAGACGACAAACTAACTGAGCAAACAAGTAAAAGCCCAGCATGTCCAGCATGCTAGTTCTAATGTCTCAAAAAACAAAGCGTAAGGCAGTTCAAAATAGTAGGCATAAAGAATTTGAGAACATATTCCAATCAAGAACAATACGAAGTTGAATGCAAAAAAAAGTACACAGGCAATGGAATCCCCATTCCACATTTGTTTGCACACAGATATCCTTGTCACTAGCTGACAACTCGAAAATGAACAACATTGGCAAAATCATTCAGGGAACAAAAAGAATAAGTTTGGAATGGTTAAACAAAATTATGATAAGCTCAAAGAGTCAAACCTAATTTGCTCGTACAGAAAAAATTAAAAAGAGAACGGAAGAAAAAACAAGAAAGTTCTGTTCTAATTTCCTAAGCCGAAAAAAGGGCATAAATAAGTTAGTATCAGTTTGTGATATAACCTTTTCTTCCGAAATTGAAACCTAATAAACCCACCCAAAAGGAGCCCTTGAACACCACAGGCACAATATCTCAGGACCAAAAAAATTAAGTCTGAGTTAACTAAATAGATTGTTACGGCAAACCTAAAGTCAACAACTACAGAAGCCTTATCCTATCAAGTAAGGTCGGCCAAATGAATAGCCCACCGGGCTGATTAATACCAATTTCTCAAACTGAAGAACATAACTGCAACTAAACACTAACATTTCAAAATATCAGGAATATATTTCACCTTCATACTGAACAACCCGTGCAGGAATCCCGGGATAGGAGTCATCACCGTCCTCCCATCTCATGGTGACCTTGATTCTGTACCATCTGCACAGCGATAACAAGAATACAAAAGCTCAAAAATTAAGTTTTTAATGCACATAAAACAAAACCACACAAATGGCAGAAATTAAAGCTTACCCTTGTTCGAAAAGGTCAAGATTGTGAAACCTATGAATGTAAACAGCAACTTCGTGAACAGCATCCAGCATAGGGAGTTGGTGATTTGGCCTACCAGAGGGAGGTTGGTGGGCATTGATCAACCGTTTGGTCGACAAATTGGTTTGATTCAAACCCACAAACCATCCTAGTCTCCGAAACATATGTAGGGTGTGGTGCAGGCAGACACAGTGATACAGAATACCCAAATGATCATCACTTAGAATTTCAATGGAAGTTGAGCAAAACCCATAAGGTGTGAATAAAAAAGAAGCAACTTTGTCATCACCACCTCACAGTTGCTTCAAACTTTACATGTAAAATGTCAAGACTGAGGAGAAAATTGCAATGTGTGTGTGGTGAGGGGATTCGAATAGTTAGAGTTGGGAAAAGTTGGGACGAAAGTGGAAGAGGGGAATGGAGTGTGGGCGTGGAAACAACAAGAAGAAAGCATAGTAATAGTAATATTTTTTTTTTGGATTAATATTAAAATTAATAATTAAAGGTTTTGGCTGGCAATGGGAGCAGAAGAGAGGGACCCAAAGAGCATCATTTTCGTCAACCCTTTATCGCAGGTGATGTTTTGCTGTTTTTTAATCCCAAAAAAGATCAAAAAAAGGTAACTTTGAAAATGGCACCAAGGCATGTTGTCGTGTCGGTGCTGACACACTCCATTTCTACTTTTCCTTTCATGAACATTTCAACTGTGCAGGTCGAAATTCACGGGCAGTTTCTTCTTCGATTTTTCTATGTCTTCCACTGTCTCTCTCCTTTGGTTTCTGTTATTGTTGTTGATATCATTCTCACTGATGATGTTATTGTTAGGAGATATTATCCACTCAAGTATGTTATTTGTAGCATTATACTGCTTGGATCTGTTATGATAATGTAAAGGATATTTTTATAATAAAAATATTATTGATTAATTAAAGGGTATACTTTTAAAATAATATTTATTATGTTAATTATATTTATGATGTATTTAAATTAAATTTTTATATTACTTTATGGTTTTAAAAAATTAAAAGAGTTCACCTTTTTAAAAAATCATAAATATGATGTAGATAACTGACAAGTATCTATCTCTTCAAATTCAAATTAATGTACATGCATAACATTATAAATATAGAATTCTTATTTTCCTCACTCTTTCAACTAATTGACTGCTCAATTTTTGCTGGGATTGAGAAGATAGAATCTGTTTTATTATTCTTTTTTTTTCTTTTCTAATTTCAAGAGATTGCTAGTTGTTATAAAAAGTGAAAGAGGTTGAGCTTATTGGTTTTGTTTCCAGTTTTTTTACATATTGACCATTGAGTTAGTGCTAATATTTATGAGGTGGGTTACTTTTCTTACTTTCATTTGATTAATTTAAAATCAATTTTAAATAATAAAGATAAAGTTAACAAGTATCTTCTTAAAAAAATATAGAATTTCATCGTTTTCTAGTGTTATCTATTTTTTTTAAAATATATTAAAATAATTAAAAAAGTATCAGTGTTTCGAAGTGAATTTCTTCTAATATAGTATTATTCACATGATTTTTGCTTTAAATAAAATTATAGGAAACAAAAAAATTAACAAATAAAAAAGTTTCCTTAATGTTTATATATGATCCTTTTAATTTTGTTACAAATTTTAATTATTTAACTATTTATTATAAATTTGATTACTTTTGTAAATTGTTTATTATAAATATAACCCAACTTCTTTCTAAGGTTAAAGAGTTTTTTCTTTCAACCGTTTTACAATCAGATAACATCAATGGTATGGTGATGGAGTAAAAATAATTTGTAATCAATCAGAATTTACAATAAAATAAGTTTGATTTTGTTTTAAAAACTTTTTTTTTAGTTTTTGTAAGATTATGTATTTATTGTGGATTTTTCCAACTCTTGTGAAACGAACTTTATATGTTGAAGTTTATATAGTTAATATATATATACACACGTGTGTGTGAGAGAGAGAATAGATTTACAATTTTCTTTTATAAATAGTGTGAGACATGTTGTATATGACGGACAATATTTTGTAAATAATTAAGTGTGATTGATATAGCATTGAATGCATATAGGTAATTACTAAATGATATTATTCTAATGATTTTATATGTGTTAATATTTATTAAGGAGATATTCTTTAAATATATTAAAAATTTTGAATTAGAAAATTTTATGACATATTTAAATTCTAATAGATTGAAATAGATAAATATATAATTATAGATTTTGTTTATATTAGATTGAGAATAAGAATCACTCATACTTAATTATAATATAAAATCGTCTTGTCATATGAGATGTTATGTATGTTAAAGTGAGATAAATTATAAAATATGTTAATTTTTTTATAGATATTTGTTTTTTCAGTATATAATCTTTATTTCTATTAATGTTATTGTAACATACCTGTCTTTAATAGACAAGTGACCAAATTAGATATATATTAATAATATTAATTTATAATTGATTAAAATATTAGCTTTTTTTTATTATATCTACGATCGTATTTTTGCGACGAAGGTGACAAAACAGAAAGAAATTAATATCAATTTATATATATGGTTAATATTTATATAATTGAGTTGTTTTTTAATGTTACATGTAAAAAATAATGAATTAAAAAGTTTGAAATTATTTAATATAATTAAATTATTAGAAAAGAGAAAATAAAGAGTAATTGATGTAATTTTACAATCATAATCCATAAAAAAAAATATGTACTTTGGACGATTTCAAATTCATATGATAAATATGAAAAGAAACACTATCAAACATTTTTTTCTTTTTTTATTTTTGACGTATGTTTTAATATAAAATAATAAATAAGAATATGATCATAATAATATTGTGAACAACTTCAAATTCAAATAAGTAATATGTAACAGAGCATGATCAATTTTTTTTTTCAAGTACGTGTAATGTGAAAATTAACAAATAACAATATTCACATTCAATTAATAAATATTGTTTTTCAAAAAAAAAAAGTGTAGAATTACAAATATTACATAGTTTAAAACTAAAGTTACGCCATAGTGTGTTTTATATAAATTTGAAATGAAACAATAATAAATAATATTTTTTGAATGATTTTGTATCCTTAAATAAGAAACATTAATTTTTTTACGAGAAAAAATGTAAAAGGATTTAAGATTTATATAAGTAAAAACTATTCGTTAATAAAATAATAATTTTGTATATTACATTATATTATATATGTGTGTGTGTATATATATATATATATATATATATATATATAGTTAATGTAATTATATTTTAATTGCTAAATTGAATAATGTCCTCGAGCTTAGCTTTCTATCTCTGTTTCAGATAAAAGAAGATTGCTTCCAATAATCACCATTTTAATAATTCAAAGATACATTAAATACTTTTATGGATTATTCTTAATTAATACTCCATGCATTTATTCATACCTGTATCAAAACCTTAAATGTAAAGGAGAGAACAATTATTAAATACAATAAATAGTATACTATTCACATAAAATATTTATTACATATGTGTAAAGATAATATTCTTCTTGTTCTTTTAACTGACTTATTTTTATTTTTATTTATTTATTTATCTTTTTCAATGTTTAAAATAACAATTATATCCTTTCCTTTGTCTAACATTTAATATATATAATTTAGTAAAATAGGAAATCCTATAACTATTCTATTAGGAATGAGAAAAATTATTAATTTTTCTACTTAAAAATCGTAAAAAGGACGCAGTTAATAACATTATGCATAATGTTAATATCAAAATAATAAATATAATTAATGTGAAAATATCGTCAATCGTATTAAACTTAATTAGATTAAAAAACTAGTGTAAAGTTATTATTATTATTATTATTATTATTATTATTATTATTATTATTATTATTATTATTATATATATAATAATTTTAATACTATTTTTCACATGTTATTTTTTAAAATTGAAAGAATTAAAAAAAAATAATCATAATAATTTTCCGAAATAATAATAATTGCACTATTTTACTTTTCAATTCTAACTTTTCCTATCATTACTGTCTTAATAATAATAATAATAATAATAATAATAATAATAATAATAATAATAATAATAGTTGGATAATAGATGTTGCAATAATAATCTTAAAATAACAATGATAGATTGTGTAGCATGGATCAAATTAATGTTTTGATTAAGGTGAGGTAATGTATCTTCAATTCATTGTAATATATTTTTAAATGCTTTTAAAAAAACATCGTTTTTTTAAATTAAAATAATTGTTATTATATTTATGTGTGTAAAATATTAAATACTTGTTAATATTTATATTTATTAAAAAAATAGATTACATGAACTAATGTCTTATAAAAATACAGAAACACTAATTTTTTTATATTTATAGCAATCTTTTTTATAGTCATATATATTTACACCACAATTTATTTAGATTTTCATGACGTTTAGGAGGTAGTATCGAGTATAATGTGGAACTTATGATGAAGGTATATATGAGAATAACATCTCAATTTTGATTTCAATTTGTAGTTGCAACCATTCTAGAAAATGATGTACTCAAACTTTTATTAGTTTTTTATTACATGATGTTCTCATTCATGTGATTCCTGTTATAATTATGAATATTTTACTTTTTAAGAATTTGTGACTTTAAGTCACGTAAAATTAGCCCCTTAACCATATTTTATATAATTGTATATTGTATCTCATTTTAAATATTTTTAAACTTAATTATTCATACAATATTATAATATTATAATACAAGTTTTAATCATAAAAACACATTGCTTAAAAAAATAAAATATTTCAACAAAAAAATTCTAACAACTAACTCATCATTTTCTAGAATAATCTCATTCAATAAATTAAGTAAATTCGTTAAATTGAGTAAATTAAAATTTAAATCAATTACTCATTAAGATTCACTAAATGAAAAAATGTGATAGATTAATCATGTACAAATTAAAAATCTCGAATAATTTGAAATTTAATCCTTCTATATATTCTCATTTCAAAATTTCATCGTCTTATATTTATTTTTTAACTTAAAATTTCATTATCTTATTTAAACACAATGCACGTTCTACCAACTCATCAACAAATACAGTATTACTTCTTCATCCATTAATCTAAAAACAATGAAATACAGAGTTACCAAATTTGTTATTTAATTAAGTTTTCAAATAAATATGAGTTTAATTTTAGTTATTTTCAAACAATTAAGACTCAACAATCTATGTATATAAAATATCTCCATCTTCATCAATATATTTAAAAGTCCAAGTACAACTCAAAATTGAATTGAATTACTTTTCATTAAATCAATATCATAACAACTTACACCAATCAATCTAAAAGGTTTTCAACTAAATTCTCAAACAAATTCACAAAGACCTTAAAACAAATTCACCATTTAAGGTTATCACTTACAACAAAAATTACAATTGGAAAATACTAGCTTCTTTTATCCAAGTTTTTTTACTCTTTATTATATTTAAAAAATGAAAATGGAAAAAGAATAAAAAAAAACATCTAAAGAACTTGTTGATTAGTTTCAAAGATTCTATCATAATCATCAAACATTCATAATTACGTTTAATATTATCAAAACCCTTCATCTGAAACAAATTCTTCCTATATATATACAAAAGAGAGAAAAAGAAAGAGGAATTTACTTATAATTCTCAACAATGAATTGAATTATGCTAATCACTACATATTAAATTTTGAAAATTTATAAAAAATAAAAGACAAAGAACAAAATACTTAAGAAAACAAAAAGAATAATAGGAGATGAAAGAATGTAAAGAAAAAATTGAAGCTAAAAGTTTTCTTAATATATTCAGATAATGAATTATTCTATTCACACCACACCACTCAAATATATGTTTAACCTTTGATGCTAAACCTTTTTTAATTGATAACTAGCTTTCTGGTGCAATCAACTCAAACTCATAAAAGCTTTGCTTTAATCATTATTCCTAAAATTGTTTTCAATCTCGAATTAAAAACTAGCTCACACACATCTAATACATATTTTAAATACATGTTTGATTAAAATAAAAGTTAGACCTAATTTAAATTTAACCATATATTTTCAATTTATTCCATTCACTTATATAAAAAGGTCATCAATATACTATCAAATAAGCGTATTTTTTATTTGACGTCAATCACTTTTTTCTTATACAGAACATACACTCTAGAGAAAAAAATAATAATAATAATTACATTATCTGATTAAAATTATTATATATACGTTATTTAAGAGAAACAAGATATATTGGAACCCACCATTCGTAAATAAATGTCATTCCTTTTAGATTTGAAATTCCCATATACAATGTACAAATGCATGTGAAACAACATTAGAGACGAAATTTCATTTCGATTTATACGTACAATGAATGGCATTTGTGTTTAGTTGTTGTGAAATTCTTATATAAAATGTATAAATGTCAAAGAGAAGGTGATGTATTGATGCATGAAATAAAAATTGAACGTAAGATATGAGGTTGATCTTAAAATAAAAGTTAGAATGAAAAGTTTGTCAAACCAAAAATGGGTAAGAGTCTAATACAAAATTGTCTTCTATATGAATGGGAGGATATAGAGGTGAGTGGGAGAAAAGCACACTCAACGTGCTTTTGAATAAATAAAATGGATTAAATTCAAATCACTCCAAGTTTTTATGCCATTAACGTGGAATCGCCAATTATGGAAATAATGTATTTCATTAATAAGTTTCATTAATAACAATGTATCTCAAACAATTTTGGCTCCAACATCCCCTCTTAGTTACCTAATCAATTTGGATTATTCCCCCCTGGTATCACATCCGTGTACGGTTTAATTAAATTATAAATAAATCAATCATCTTAATCAAATACTTGTATAATATAAACCACTTTTTTATCACTGTTTTTTACTTTTATAAATCATTCTAAATTCTTTTCAAACAAAAATTTTAAATCCAAATTGTAACCATATAACAAATAAAAAAAATAAACTTATTAAAATTGAGAAAATGATTTGACAGAAAAAAAAAAAAATGCATGAGTACTAGAGAGGTTGTAGTATTGAAAATAGTAACATTATGAATTGAACGAGCAGAATCTTCATAATAGAAGACCGAATAACATTTATATATAAGTATAGATAAAGTTTTAAGAAAGAATAAGATAAAGGAGTAATATTATAAAGTAGAGAAATTGCAAACTTCATACTGATGAAGAAATTTAAAAATTAAATAAGTTATTTAAAGATTATAAAAGTTACCTCATTGTAATGATTATCATAATTAAGCAGAATAAAAAATAATTATTTTGTGTAAAGATTGAAACACTTTGATATGTTTTCATTTATTATATTTATTATTAATGATAAAAAAACGGAAAGATTATAAAAACAACTACTACTAGAGTTTTATTTTATTAAATGAATATAATTGCAAATTTCAATTTCAAATAAATAAAGAATAAGGTGCTATACTTATGTGTTGACTTTATACGTTATAAATTGTGATATCATAATATTAAATTAATTATTGGGTGTATGATATTTGAGTATGGAATCTTCATATTTGAAGATTTAAAGTCCGTGTTCCTATTCTTAAAAACGGTAAAATATAATGATTTCACATGGCCTGTTGGTAGTGTCATGCTGTAATGAATAAAATAGAAATTTAATATGCTTACGGCTAAAAAATTATTCCCTTCATCTACTGTGACAATGATTTAATATTCGTTTATATAAACTTAAAAAAAATATATATATATATATATATATATTACATTTTAAAACAATTTTACTGAAATAATCTTTCTTTCTTTTTTAATAGATATGCTATTTTTAAATAAATAAATTTAATACAAATTAAAAAAATGCTTCAAAGTGAGGAAATTAATTAATTTAAATTTTTAGATAATTAAAACTACAGTTTTTATTATGATGAATTGCTGAACGAAGGAAACACGTTTCTTGCTAACTTATGCGCTATAAGATTATGTTGTATGTGTATAAGTAACTCTCAAAAAAATTAATGTGAAACGTTATAATTGTGTGTGTTCAATGCATAATATTCATTTATTAATTAAATTTGGCAGTACCTATCGTCAATGTTGATGTCTTAAAAGTCAAAACAACACGAATGTAGCATTTATCAAGATGACTTTTTTTTTTTTTTTTCAATGCTAACGGTTGATGTATTAAATTAAGGTGCCATGTTTGGTCCTTAATTATTGATAGGTGTGCTTCTCAAATATTCATAAGCAGGAAAATTTCTTTTCATCTGATATCACAAAACATATTTTTATTTGTAAGTGAAAGTCCAAATTAACACATTATATATATATATATATATATATATATATATATATATATATATATATATATATATATATATATATATATTAGTGCGTTTATAACTAATTTGTCATTATTTATATTTATATTTTTAATTTATATACATTGAAACTTTATTGTCATGCATTATAATGCTATTTTTTAATGTATAAGTTTGGCTCCCATAAAAGATATATTTACATTGGTTATATCATTAATTGATATAGAAAAATTAAATTCTACCATACTTATTTTTATGACTGATGTAAAAATTTATATTTTGTATTGATTATTGTAATAACCGAGGTAGAATTTAAATTGTTAAAATCAATATGAAAAAATTGTAAGGTTTTATATCAGTTTTTACTTTAATTGATATAAAAAATTTCTGTGTAGATTGCAAATTGATGTAAAAACGTGATACAAATGATGTAAATAATGTAAAATGTAGAAATAGGACAATCTTTACCATTTATTAAATTTCATCATTCCGATATCATCTCCAAAAATTTAGTAAAACAAAATCAGCGTGAACTGTCAATGTTTAATTAAGACACAGTCGAATTTTACATATAAAAAAGCAAAGGAATTATTAATTATTAATAAAATCATTTTGCTTACAACAAAATTAGCAATATTTGTTTGAAGTTTGCACGATTAAACCTATCCTATGTCTACCATATACTTGAAACCGAAAATTCCATGGATTTTCATAATCAATCACGGGATTCTTAAATCTTTTTGTTCACTTTTAAGGCTATAAGATAAGAAACAAAGATTAGTGATTTTGTTAGTTGGTTACACGCTTCATGGTAAAGAAGGCAATAGAAACAAAAGAAAAATAGGCTGCCAAATGAGGTTAATGTCGAAAAGGTTGCAGTACTTTATATATGTTAGTCACATAGCATTGTCTATGACAATACCTTATTCTTTTTTAAATATCGACTCAATTGTCCACAAGGACAATTTATGCGGGGATTCTAAAATGTTTTGTGACACCACTGCTCTATGCCAAACACTAATTATGTGTACCAGAACACTCATAATCACTTGTCATTGTGAAGAAAGTGAAGAAAGTGATAAAATAATTAGAGTCAGGGCCATGTGGTTACGAAGTAGCAGTGGTAATAAAACATAAAGCAGATGGATAATGCAGTGCAGTTTCAGTGAGTGGAGGCTATGGTACGAGGGTAGATTTTAATTAATCCAAAGTCCGTTATAGTGGAAGGAACCCTGTGGGACAGAGCTCGATGCAAGATTCCCTAAAAGCTAAACCTTTTCACTTTTTTTGGACAAATTTTTCTAGCCAATGCCACCCATATCAGATACATTAATTTGAGACCCCATATTTTACTTATTCTTTAACTAAGTGTCAAGACAGGTTTGACTGAATAAATTGAACCAAGATTGGAATTAGAAAGGCTACTATACCCTCATGTTATGCCCTTCATCTGCAATGTAAATCCACCAAAGTCTCCTCAAGTTATCATTCAAAAATCAGTCTAAAACGAGTAAGTAGTAACTCATGACTTAAGAAGCTAAGTTTTCACCATCACCTATGTAGCTGATGGCGATGCTTTACATACATTTTGACTAACTTTTTTATCGATTTAGTCAAAAGGTAAATTATTCGCACTAACACCTTAAGAGAATATTTGTTAAGCGAATATTATTTTGTTACTATGCAATTGATGGGACTAAGAATAAATATATTACCATATTGTGTGGTTACCCAAGATGCATGTACGATCCTGAATTGGAAATTGTAGACGGGCTCAAGTAATCAAAGCAATCCCAATCATTGAGAAAAACGGATTGAATGAAAATGGCAAAGGATTAGGGGGTGGTGTTGCTTTGGACTCATGGGTATAGTGAGTTGATGAGTTCTCCACCAATGAACAAATTACAGCACGACGTGGTGGCAGTACGTGAACAAGCACAGATAATAACAAATATGTTGATGGGGTATCTTATTTTGTCCTACTCCTACCTATTGCATAACTAGAAGAAATGGGAGGTTTCAAGGGGAAAAACAACGAGATGCCTCTCACACACGAAAACCTTCAATTTCCACAGAATAACAGCTAGCTCACACTATCAGACAAAGCACCAACAGAAGGGCAAAGAAAGTGTGTCACATACGAAGAGAAGAGAAAAAAAAATGACCAAATCACACTGCTGCTGATGCACCATTCCATGCTAATGTGTTTTCGGATGGTTTGAATTAATGCATGCACAGTGAAACCAACAAAAACAAACAATTCCCAGTTAATTTCTCTGCGATGCTCACGTGAATCCATCCCTACCCCTACCCCTACTACCTTAGACACATTCCTCATACAACTTTTTCAGTACCAATATCTGCATGCTAAATTGCCATTATAAGCTTCTCAAACTTATCCTAAATGAAAATACAATTAATTAAAAAGCTTCGTCACACATGATTCATACAGTTCTTGATCTAGTTAAGAATAATATTTGGTGCTAACACAATTGTTTAATTATACTTTTGCACACCCTTTTGTTTTTGTTGCTCACACAACAGAAATAAATGACAAATGGCATGTAGAATTGGCCCAGAGATGAGCAACAGGTTCCAAAAACTTACATATATACACTGAGTTTGCATATCATACACAACCGTTTGCATGGCAGGTGTCAGGATGTTATTGACGGGGTTGGAAAAAATTTACACAGATGTGAAATTTGTCACGTAGAGAAATGAAGTGCCACGAAGGCAAAATGGTTTTTGGCTACGCTACCTACTAAAAGAGATTAATCCCTCATGAAGCCTGAATGACTTGATTACGCAGTAGTACTGCCACATTCCCCTCACCAATAATAACAATACATGCTTTATGTTATATTTTGCCGTATTTGGATGCCTTATTTTTTTGTTTCCATAATTTTCCTTATTTTCTCACCACTTTTCCTTCACGTCGCTTTGTGTATAAATAGGAGGGGTTGCTCAACACCTCCTCATTCACTGGCCTGCACTAGATTGAGGGGGTTGCTTTGGAAGAAACCCAGCTAAGGTTTCCTCACAACCCCTACAACCTTGTGCTTTTTCGCAAACTCTAAAGAGCAACAACTTCACTACCATATCATGGCTATCTTGGGTAGTCACAATCCTTGGGCAGCCACTTTTGGCATACTAGGTAACCACAATGCTCATCATCATCCCTATCTTTCATCACTTCCTTAGTTTCTTTATTCCCTTTTTCTTGTTTCTTGCTTTCTTGCTGCCATCCATATACACCAGCTTAAACTACGTTCTTTAAGTAAATGTTCGTCTGCATGCGCATTTTGCAATTTTTCCATCTTTAATTATCTCATCGTATAGTGTCTCTCACTTACAATTCTCATCATACATCTTAATTCATGTTCATTCATTTATGATTAATAATTCTTAATATTTTCTTTTGGGAGTTGTGAATTAACTGGCTGACCCCACTGCTATAAATGATAGTTGAGTTATTGGTTGATCACAGATTCATTCCCACTAATGGTTGTTGAGAAATATTGTTTTTTTCTTTCATATTTTTAATCATGGAGAATACTGAATTATATCAAATAAAATTTACGAGACAACTATAAAAAAGAATTTTTTTTTCTAAATATTCTCACACTAGTACAATTTTTTTTAAAGAAACACACACGAATTACCATAATCCATAATAGAATCAATTATCTACTCTCATAAAGAGGAACTAACATGTACATATTCTCCTTTTGATATGTTCAGGAAACATCATTTCCTTGATGGTGTACCTGGCTCCGGCGTAAGTATACATGATTTATTATCTATGTCAAATTTCCTAGTTTTGTTCAAGTATAATAATAGCTGAACCTGATTTGATTTTGCAGGCACACGTTTCACCGAATATACAAAAAGAAATGCACCGAAGGTTACCAATCTCTGCCATACTTGGTGGCATTATTCAGTTCTTCCCTTTGGTTATACTACGCATCGTTCAACATTAAACATTCTATTTTCCTTATCACGATCAACTCCCTTGGATGCGTGATAGAGATCATCTACATTACCATCTTCATAAAGTATGCTCATAAGGAGGCCAAGGTATAATATATATACACGTGTGCCTCAAACCAAACAACTAAAAAGTTTCTATAAATTCCAGCTTACTAATACACCTATGCTACAGAACTTAACCATTAAGCTAGTTGCGGCAATGAACTTGGGGTCCTTGGCCTTGATCCTTCTGGTCACGCATTTCGCTCTGGATGGTTCCCTCCAAATCAAAGTCATTGGATGGATTTGCGACGTCGTTTCACTGAGTGTCTTTGCAGCTCCTCTAAGCATTATGGTAAGTGAAATTTTCAATTCAATGAAGAAATGAAGTTAGTGAGTTTGAATTCCCCTAACCAATTATCACTATGCAGGCACAAGTTATCAGAACGAAGAGTGTACAGTTCATGCCCTTCACTTTGTCATTTTTCCTCACTCTGAATGCCATAATATGGCTTGCTTATGGTCTCTTTAACCATGACAACTGCGTAGCCGTAAGTATCTATATATGACTACATAAATTTAGTAATAATAAGATATTATATTAATCTGATTGGTATTGCAGCTACCAAATGTGGGGGGTGTAGCACTGGGGCTAGTTCAGATGGTGCTATATGCGATCTACAGGAATTGTGGTCCGAGGGAGGTAGCAATGGAGGGTGGAATGAGAACCATTGTTGTGGTGAATCCATTGGGGCCTGCAGAAGTGTTTCCAATAGCAGAGAATGATGAGGTGAATAATCAACAATCACACGAAAATAATAAAGGTGGAGAAGACGATGCACAAGGGAAAACCGTGGAAGCCAACGATTGCCCACTGTGATACGTATAAATAACACTACCCACTACTTTGTTCTGTTTGTTGCTGCCTACGTTTCTTTCAATCATTCTATCATCTTTATGTTATGCTTCTTGTTCAAACCTTATTAATCAATCAAAATATGCTTTAGCTTTACTAATTAATTCCTCTGTCTGTCTCAGTATCTCCATTGCTTTTACTAGTTAAAGGACAATAAACAATACCAATCAAAGATGCTTTAACAAACATCACGAAATTTAAGAAAATATCGATGACTTACTTAATATGATCCGCGCAGATTTTTAAGATAACTTTTTCTTAATTAAACTTCTTTTCCACAAAATAAAAAATAGTTTAAACGTGCAACGTTGTGGTTACAGTAGAAGAAAAAGGTTAGAGAAAAGCATTGTGGTTAGTTTTATGAACGCAAATCGAACTGCAAAATAGATGGCCCCCGAGATGGCTTTATAAGGATGGCGCAAACAGAAACAAAGCAAACATTTTTGTCGTGTATCTATTATGGTAGCTACTTTACTATGCTTTTATGGTGGCCGTTACCACCCAAAAGGTTGATTGTGCATGTAAAAGAGAAAGGTGTTTCCGAGAAGAATAATGTCACTTTTTCTTCTCTGTTATTAGCGTATCGTATCTGTTCATGACTTTTAGTATCAAATACGAGGTTCACACTTTTTCACACGTTTATGATCATAAACGTTAAAATAACGCTACCATTTCTTTCTGAGAACAAAAGTAAAAATAATAGTTATACTATCCTTATTTCCGTTAATTATACAATCGTCCTCACGTTGTTATGAACTTCTGAGTTTTTTTTTTTAACATTATTGTATGCCGAATCTGAGCCTAAAGGCTCAATCTGATGAAAATGGAAGCCCAAAAAATATATTGTCCAATATGGGTTTCAATAGGACAAATTGGTGGATGAATCCCCAAGTTCCACCTTCTATAAAAATCAAGTCACACTCATTTATTTTCGGAAGAGACATTTAGGAGTATAATCTTTTAGATTTTGAAAATTATTTTCGAAATAGAAAAAGTGTAATTTAAGTTTTTATAGAAGATCAGACCAATTAACAATTTATAAATAAATAATGAAAGTAAGTTTTTGTAAAAATAATTAGACAAATCACAAATATTTAGTTTCACGTTAATACCAACTTTGTGAAGATCAGTTAAGCTTTTCATTATAAATGTAGATGAATGCTTTGTGATATATTTTGTTGCGACATGTTATATATTTTTTAAATTTTTTGAAATTCTTCAGTTTTTATTTTTAATCAACTTAAAACTATATAGGCAAATGGGCCTATATTCGAACAATGGTCCGTTTAAATTTCACTAAATCACAATTTTTATTTTCTTAATTCATGATATTAATTAAGGAACACAATTCAACCTTATACATGTATTGTTTAATTCAATATTATTCTGTTAGACATAAGTTTTTGTGAATTAATATTCATGTCATTTTGTTATTTTTCACTATATTTATTCACACACGAAACCAAATCAATGAGTTAAGGGACAATTAGGTTGATTTTTTAAAATATGTTTTGAAGCTTATATCACTTCATTAAACACTATTTTGTTGGATACAAAATTTTGTAAATGATTACAAATTTTACATTGTTTTTAACTACTTTGATTCAACTCGTGAAAGTCTTTACAGAGTATCTGTATAAAAATGATTTAGTAGGACAATATGTTTATGTTTAAATAGTTTATATCTAAATGTATTTATTTAACAAATATATATATATATATATATATATATATATTTACAAAATCAGGGTTTGATTGAAGTGGATTGAATAAGCCATTTTATCAGAATGCTTTTTTTTTTTTTTTTTTGACAAAAATAAAAATGT
>Ga0209700_103040_pt1 | contig 32880 bp, 12 predicted proteins | sample SiratroredBW_FD_187528 | JGI IMG/M metagenome (GOLD analysis project Ga0209700, IMG submission 187528) | Root nodule microbial communities of legume samples collected from California, USA - Siratro red BW (SPAdes) (version 2) | ecosystem: Host-associated > Plants > Roots > Nodule | place: USA...
ATATATATATATATATATATATATATATATATATATATATATATATATATATATATATATATAATTTTAAGAAAATATTTTTTGTTCATAAGATGCTAATTTTAATATGATTTCAACTGAATACGATAAAGTGTCATTCTAAATATGAAGGTATCCAATACTAAACATAATTTGTTCCGCATAAACATAGATAGCACTAACTATAACATGAAAATTGTCCAGCACTAAACATATATAATTATTCAACTTTTATAGGCAAGACAACATTTGATGTATAAGTTTCACGAACTTCTAATAATTTTAAATGTCAAAAATATTATCAAATGACGCAGCATATAATATGTCTATTATGTGTGAGAGAAGTCCACGTACATGGAACTTGGAAATTTTAGGGAAATCGTGTAATTTCAACCGATTTAATCATTCAGAAAAAGTTACAAAAATAGTAAGTTGTATTCAGGGTACGATTTCACTCTAAGTCGTTATACAGAAGTTTTTTCAGTATTATTTTATTTTACGAAATCTATACGTGAATTTGGAATTATTTTATTCTAGAACCTACATTATTTTTCAATTATGCATACATCTAAATATATAAAATAATAAAATATTTTTAATTTATGTCCCTACAAAGTTTTTACACATTTTTTCTTAAACCAAAAATTATTATTTTATGAAAATTAAAAAAGAAAAAAAAATTGAACTGAATTTGTCACCTAATAGGAAGAACTTTTAATATACAAAGTTGACACAACCGTATATAATTTCTTTATATTACTTTTATGATTGATGATATTTTAACTTCGTATACAGTAAAATATAATTACTTGACATTTAAATAAATTATTATTTTATTATTATATAATATTTATTAAATAAAATTATTATCAAATCGATATAATTTATGAACAGTATTACTAAAGTATATTTTTTTTATTTTTATATTAAAATCATCGTATTACGAAATAATTTTACCTTTTAAAAGAAAGAGTACAATATATTAATATAAACACAAGTTTAAAATATAGAATTTAAAGTCGTTCATACAATTTCTTAAAAATGAAGTTATGCTTCTTTAACATCACTTACTCATTTTGATATTCTTAAGAATGAAGTGCTCCTTTATACTCCTTACTCCTTTCGATATTATGAGAGAAATTTTTTATCATTAGTATAAGATTTTCTCCAAAATTCAAATCTAGTTTAACATGTGGAGCAAATAACGTGATTTGATTTTTGGAAGTGATAATATGATTCTGTTAATTATTTGTTTGTGATTTATGATCCTTTACCTTGATGTTGCTTCATAGTTGCCACTCATACCTCGTAACTTATATAATATTTATTATTATTATTATATATATAAATGCAATAGCTAAGCATTAGGGAGAAAGCAACATAATTTATGAATGAAAGTGGGGGCTGGGAAGCCACGCCTGTTGTCAGAAATTGGAAGGCGAAGGCATGCTTGGTGCATAATCTAGTTATAGCAGTGAAGCACACGAGACCTTGAAAACTGAGAGTAGTGAAAACCACAATTTGTTTGCGTTTATATATACACACACCACCAATGAGAAGGTTAATGCGAAGCACAAGCCATGCCTTTGTGCCCTTCGCATAAGCGACCAAAGTGGACCATATCCCACAGTGTCCTTCAGAGTAGTTAGGGGCAGAGCATCATGGCATAGCCTCTTGGTCTCCAGGGAGAGACCATGCATACCACATACCTCAAAACATTGCTGTCTTCAATTACTTACTGTTATGTCTTTCATCTGTCTAATGTTCTTCTTCTCCCCTCTCTCTCTCTGCCAACCATTTCACATACTCTCAACTCACATTTTTTTTTTCTTGCATATGTCATGCACTTTTCTGTGTAGCTTGCCTAGTGTACTCTAAAGAAGTAAAAGGGTTGTGTCCATTATCAAAATATTAAATGCAGAATATTCAGATTTAATACTATGCAGTTGCAATAACATCGTCACACCACCCACTTAAAATAATATCAGAGTTTCTGATTTAAAAAGACGAATTCGCTTTCAAAAATTATTTTACGAGGGTAATGCTCGGACAAAATTTAATAAAAGTCAAATATGGTCTTAGATTTTTTTTTATAACTTCTGTCAAATATAATATTATCTTTTAATGATTACAAAGTGGTTATTTGTAACTTCATGCGTGTACTCTATCATACAATTTCAACATACACAATATATATATATATATATAGAAAATTAAAATACAATATCAAATCTCTTGTAGATGTTGTTTATGTACATATATTTTATTTGTTTTTGTATATATATTGCAATCATAAAATATTATCATAGTATAAGGATAAACTATTAAAATAGACTTTCAATATAAAAAAAATATACATCAAAAGGAGATTGGAGATATTTTATTATTAATGAGTAACAATTCAATTAATAACTAGTATTAAGTATGTTTTACCAAAAACTAGTTTGAGTCTAATATTTAGATTAGTAAGTGAATTCAAGAATAAGAATAATGAATCAGGATAAGTTTCTTACATTCCAAATTACATATTTATACATGTCACAGTGTATAAAAATTTCATCCTTAACTTCTTATCATATGATATTTTAGTTTATGTGATTTAGAGCATTAATCAATTAAATAAGGAGATATGTGTTATAACATAATTGGTGTATTTACTAAATATGTAAATTGAATAATAATTCACATATCATCTAAGATTAGTAACCCTAAATTCATACAGTTCTTATCATCAAAGATAGAATAAGGTTGAGAGTAAGTATTGAGTTTCAATTTTATTTTCTCTTGAAAAAAAAAAACCTTCGCTCGAGTGAAAATATAGTTGAAAACAAAGTTTTGATATCTGTTTTATTTTCGTTTGAGCGAAAATCATTTATTTGATCAAAAAGATAATAAAATCAACTTAATGTAATAAAATCAAATATATTTTTGAAGTTTTATCCAAAACCTATTTAACAAATAAAACTTTCAAACACAAAACTGAGTAGTACAATCCAAAAATTGATCAAAAATCATTTTTCACTTGTTTTAATTCAACCTTGATCATGTAAATTTGATATATTTTTATTCACATAAGCTCATAAACTAACATATCGAAAACTAACTCTACTTTTTTTGAATCATACTTAAAACTCCTTTTAAGAAATTATATACTTAAAAAAAAATCTAGCCATTATCTCAACATCTCAAAAGTAGAATCATATTAGAGCATTTAAAAACAATTATCTATTAAATAAAAACTCAAATAATATTCATATGCCTATTATTGGATATTTTAATTCAAAATAATCACAACTTAAACCAATTTGTCTCAAATGTAGTATTCTAACACAAGATTAACAACATGCAAGAAAATTTATTCATTTAAGCTATACAAATCTCATCTCAGTTAATATTCATCTCAAACTCAAATATTTAAATTATGTTCAAACAACATACAAATCTGTATAAAACTCAATATATTGTGATCGTGTATCCTAATATTCTATGAAAAACATTAATCTAGATCGTGTTCACATCTAGATCGTGTATCCTAATATTCTATAAAAAACATAAATAAATTCTCTTAGTCGTAATTTCTTGCTCTAAATAAAGTTTCAACTCAACACAAGAAAGTTACTCAAAATCTAAAGACGTAAAATAAGGTATCTAAACATAACTAAATTTCAATATAAGTTTAATCATATTAAGAGAATCACTTTTCATAATTAACCTTGTCAAGATTGATGACAATCCCAAAAAAAAAAGGAAGAAATAAAGATTTCTTACAATAAACAGAAACTTACCTTGTTAAAAAAATCTAACGGGTTTAAAATGATCCTTAGTTCTTCGATCACTTGAGGTACAGTCAATTTTTCAAATAAATAAGGTTTGAAAGAAAAAAAATTAAAGAAAGACATGAAAATTTTGTTTGAAAGAGATAAAAAGAAAAAAGAATTAAAGAAATAAAGAGGAAGGATTTATGTATACAAATAATTATAATTATTTTAATATTCTTAATTATGAAATATTTTGGAAGACATTTTTTAAACCCAACAAAGGTTAAAATATTATAATATAATTTTAGAGTATATTTAAAACATTCTTTAACCACCAAATAATTGTGTTATTGCACTTTTTTTTCCATGTGTAAATTTAAAAATCATCATTATTGAATTTAGATAATTATTGACATTTTAGGTTAATTGTTGCTTTAAATATATTTAGTGTTTTTTTATATTTAACATCTAATAAATAAATTATAGTGTTAATTTGTAGCTATAATAGATATATTGTGTTATTATACTTTTTTTTGTCCATATATAAATTATTAACATTTTAGGTTGGTTATTGCTTTAAATACATTTGGTATTTTTTATACCTAACATGTAAAATAAAGAATGGTTAAAATACAACTAAAAGGAATGAATTTGGTTTAATGAAGACCTTTAAAGATTTTAATTTAAGGAAAGTTTTTTCAGACTATTGATGATAATAGAAATTAAGTGGAACAGTCAATAAATATTAAAAACAATTGTAATATGTGAAAAATCATACAATGAAAATCCTATAACATAATTATTTTTTTTTATGAATTTTGAGCACTTATTTTCAAATAAATTATAATGTGTAATATTTAAAAAAAACTTTTTTTTTTGAAAGTCATTAAACTCTTTTTTTAAAAAATATTTAAAATTGTTCATAAAGTTTGAAGGTTTATCATTTTAAATCAATTTAAAAAGTCATTGACTTTTTTTTTAAATATTAAAAAGTATTATCTTCAGAAAGTTTAAAGGTTTATCCTTTAAAAAAATTTAGAAGAGATTTATAATTACTAAGTGATATAATTAATTATGTTTAAATATAATCGATTATTTATGAATGTAAGATTTTCAAAAGACATTTAATATAATCTATTATGATTTGAAATAATTTATATTTTTAAAATAGGATAAAATAAATTTTGACCAATTTAATAGATTATTTCTTATTTAGAAAAAAAATCAAGTTTTTATTCAAATTTTTAAGATTATTTTATAAATTAATTCATATTTTACATTTTGATAATAATAAAATAATAAAAAAAACCGTTAATGTAAAATACATGCAGGACCAATATTATCTTATTATGTTTTGTTATACTTTGGTATTAGATAAGTTTCAATACTAATTTGTTGGTAGAATAAATATATGATTAAGAGGATTACCAAATTGTCATATTATTTGGGAGGATACCAATTTAATATGGATCAAATTTATTGACGTAAAAAACTTATTTAATCCTATGAAATATTAAAAAACAATATCATATTCCGAATCAACATTATAATCCTTAATTGTAATATGTATGATGTAATATATATTAAATTTGAAAATATTTCATGGACGTAACAATGTATAATTAATTGTGTGTGTTATCTTATTCAATAATCTAAAGGGGGTGATCACACGCTAAAATTGTTAAAAATATAAACATTTTTTCAAAATTAAATCAGTATGGACTTACATACCTATCATGTAAAACTCACACTTAAAAGATATTCTACATCAACATGTTATTAATAACTATTAAAATAATATTATAATTTTGATAAACAAATGATTACATAACCCAAAGTATAGTAAACCAATATAATTTTATATCAACCTCTGTTCTATCGTTAAATTCTAACATATTAAAACCACTCTACAGATCATCAAGTCTTGAAATGCAATATAGGATACAATTAGGATACAATGTGCACAAATGTGAAAATAGGAGAAATATATAAAAGATTGTAAATTACTAAAAAGTTTAATTTTGTTTTTATTTCATGAAATTTAAACTAAATTTGACTTTATTTTTCTAAACTAAAAAAGTATTTTAATTCTTCAAAATTTTAAAAAATGATTTTTTAAATATTGAATTTAAAAAAACTAAAATTAATTTTTAAATTTTTTTTAATACCTCAAATTTAATATTTAAAAATTAAAGGTATATTTTACTAAATTTGAGTAATTAGAATAAACATTTTATCATTTGAAAGAATAAGAAAGGAATATCCAGAAAAAAAACATAAACAAATCACAATAAAAATAGGAAAATTAAATTAGAACTTTTGAATTCTTCTTTCTTTTATTATTATTACTATTATTAACCTACTATGTTGATAAACATATATTATTATTGTATTCATTAATTCTTTTCCCTCTATTTATCTATCTATCTATCTATATATATATATATATATATAATTATTTGATTGATAGTTTGATTATATAAAGAAGTCATTTTAATGGTTTAATTAATCATTGACTCTTCAATTTTTTTATATTAAATATTATAGCAGTTTGTTAATTTTTGTAATTAATACAAAAAATTATAAGTATATTATTACAATATTGTATAATTTAACTAATACACTATATTAATATAAATTAATAAATATCTTAATTATATTGGTTGAAACACTTTGAACCATAACCTAAATTTTGTCTAAAGATACATTTAATGTAATTTCATAAAGTTAGACTTGTAAAGACTTGTGTGGTTGAGTCAAGTTATCTTATTTGTCAACATATATACAATATGTCAGAGCTAAAGAATTTAAATGCTTATTATCAATATGATCTGATTCTTTCATTTCACTTTTTATCTTGTTAATTTAGATATAATAAAAATAATTTTAAAAAAGTTACAGACAAAAACTTATAAAATATTGAATACATTAAATAAAGTAACTCAAATTATTTTATATATAATAAATAAAACAATACCTTTAAAAAATAGTTTAGAAATATAATATGTGCTATTGAAAATTTATTAAATATAAAAATGAAATTATATTTATGAATTAATTTTAATTTTTTGTAAGAAAAAATATTTTTTAAATTAATAAAATTAATTATAATTTAAACTAATACTTTAATTTTTTTCAATAAAATATATTTTAAAACTATTCCGATACGTCAGATCACTTAAAGTCGAGACTATCACTTAAAGTTGAGACTAAATACAAGTAACAATGTCATCTTAATATATTTGAAGTTGAAAATTGGTATCATTTGTAGGAATAGAGAAGTGGTTTCAAAGATAAATCCTTAATCCCTTAGCCGTCAGACTTGGAGTCTATTCTGGTAAGCCTAATAGCTATATCACTAAGAGTCAATACTAAAAACAATTTAAATACACCTTTATCTTTTAACCCTCCAACACACCTTCTAAAGAAAAAATCGTGATGAAATTTCAGTTTATATTTAGCATTTAGGATTTTCAACTTGAATTTCTAGCCAGGTTAACCTAAAACTTGACTTTTATACAATATAAGTTTGAAATTGATGAAATTTTCATTATTTAGAATAGAGAGAATAGATGTTTATTTCTTATTTCATTGTACAATCTCATTTTACTATTACTCTTTTTTCTAAACTTTTTCTAAGTATATCATTTTGTATTAAGATTTGAATTTATTTTATTATCCTGTTTAAGTGGTTGTTTGTTTAGAAAAAATGTTGTTAGCGTATAATTTAATATACGTGAACTTATTTAGATTTGATTGATTTTTGGAAACTTCGTAAATAAGAGGCCGACTTCAATAAAAGAATACTTGATTGTTTATAAGTGTGGTGGTTAGAATTTTAAATATATTTATATGAAAATTGTTAAATATAAGTAGATAGAGTACATTATATGTATATCTTTAAATATGAATGTAAAATAATATACTAAGTGTAGTAAAGATTGATGTTGCCTTAAAGATTGATGTTGCGTTAAAATGTGAAAAATAATACAATAATTGATTAAGATAAATTATAATGGGTTTTGATAAGACAAAATATTGATTTTGTTCCTAGTTCTTTTAAAGAATTGATGTTATTGGATTGAATATTATTCAAATAATATCTCACTTCTCAAGTGATATGCAATTACTACACTTATTATTATTATGTATAATAAATAAAAAATAAAAAATAAAAACAATTAAGTTCCATTTTTGCTTTATTAAGTGTTAAAGACATGAAAATTTTATATGTACTTTTTCTATTGATAGTAATTCATAAATTTAATACCAACTTCCTATTCAAAGGAGAAAACAGATAGATATGGTAATTTTTCCTCATAAAAGCGTCAGCAATTCCATTATCCATATTTTACACATGCCCCACCCAAAATCATATGTCACATTATTGCAAGTTAGGTGTAATGAATTCTTTGACCGTGCCACTAAAAGAAAATAGAATTGCATGTAACATTAACTTGAAGTAAGGAATCTTATAAAGGCTTATTTTATTTTCACACACTATTTAACGATGTTATGTTGTTGTCATTGTTGTCAAACAGTATAATTATCGCACTGGCGTTCATACCTATTAATTCAATCAATGTAATGTTATATTGTTTGAAAAAAAGTCACGAACTTGGTAAATCTTAGAAATAATTACAAATGAAATAAAATTACAAAGTTAGATCAATCATCTTTCCAAGAGTTCAAAGTATAACATATTATTTTGATAAAAATATTTTAATGCATTGTTTTTTCTTAATTATATATACCAGTACTTCATGTCTTTATATTTAATAAAAAAAAATGATAGTTATATGATATATAGACACACACCAGCACAATCATTCCTTTATATATAATTATAAATAAATATTTTCTTTATTTATTCCACATACAACACATTTATAATTTTTTAATTTTGGTCACTTAAAATTTTGTAGTAATATATATGCTTGCTATTCTGTTATAGGAATAAAAAGTTAATACACTGCATGCATTGATTGATATATATTTAGGACTTGACTCCTCTTAAAAGAAATAAAGATTTAAAGAATATGAAATTCTGGTGTATTTAAGAATATCATATGACTTAGGAGCACGAAGTAAAAAATTGTTTACATACATTTTTATTATTTAGTTCACCTAGATGTCTTTTAAGGATAGTCACAAACTTTTAAAGTAAATAATTCCTTAAACACGTTGATCGACCTTATAATATTATTTTAGTAGACTTCCTTCCTTTTAATCTTTCGCTAGAACTTATATTACTCCCTAAATGTTTATGGATATTTTTGAAAGAATAAACCTTACCAATGTATAAATATTATAGCTTAAATATAATTATCTATTATATTATATATATATATATATATTCACACACACACATTGGTTTAAAGAAAAAAAAAGTTAATTGTTACCTTTTTGAAAAATTGCAAAAATATATTAAAATGTCACTTAATTTAATATAAGTTTTAGAATAAATAATATTTAATGTTTGAGTCTAAATTTTATAAGAATTCTGTGGGAAAATTTCATTTAGCAAGAAATTGGCGTTGTTTTTTTCAATAATCGCGAATCCCTGAGTTAGAAAAATATGACAGGAAAGAAAATGTCATAAAACTCCTCCGCCTTTCAGAAAAGATATATATGGCCATCCAAAAAATGTTCACGTTTTGCATCCCTTTTCTGCCTCATTGGAATGCCCTTTTAATTATCACCATGGACAGTCTTCTCCATTTTTATGTGGGAATATAAATATAAACAAGTACATATTATTAAGTGACCTTTTTTAATGAATTTAAATGGTGTGAGACCATTAACGTACGAGTTTGCTTATTAAATTCGTCAATAAGCGTTTGATTCTTAACTTTAGGCACTTGATTTTTATTTTATTTTTATCAATGTCACTTTCTGAAATAAAAAAATAATATTTTGAAATATTTATTGTTTTATTCATCATCGAATGGCCTTGTTGATGAAAAATCGTAGATGAAACTAAAATGATTAGATTAATTTGTTTTTAAATGAAGATTTTGGTGTTTTATTTTAGGAAAGCTGCGATTTTAACCCAATTATTGTTTTACATACTGTAAAACAATATTGTTACATGGTATATTAAAGGAACGTATTGCGCTCAGGAGTTAATTGGACTAAATAAATAAAAGAAATTACGCCAAAATTATAAATTTATTTAAAAGTGTGAAAACTAAAATCAATATATAAGAAATTAAATTTAAAATTTAGAGAATTAAAAATATTAGAAGTTGCATAAATATAAATCCTTTGTTTCCTTGGTGCGGAAGACATTGGTTCACATTGAGGTTACGCGGTAACGTTCATACAGCAACACAGAATCTAAAATCAGAAGGCTATATGGTACAGTCCCAAAAGTTTACAGTGTGTTTTAATTATTTTTATTAAGATTGAAATTAAAAATATCCGATAAAAGTATATTGGTATTTTTATTGAGAGAAATTAAAAATAAAAAAAAGGAAAAGACACGGGGACAGTATTGAGAGTAGGAGAGTGGGAGTTTTAAATAAAAGGTGTCATATTTCTCCCTCGTCTCAGTCTCCACAATCTCTCGTTCATTCCACTGAACACAAGAGTGAGAGCAGAGAGAAGGAGAGGGAGAGAGGTTCCGAAAAGGCCATTGAAAGCAAAAGCAAAACCCAAGTGTGTAATGCAAATGCAACAATAAACCCCTTCTCCTTGCCTTCCCGACAAAACTAGGATGAGTTGTAACAGTAATAGTAACAGTAATAGTAGCATTAAGTGCGCAATTCAATTTCGCATTTCGCAATGCCATTTCTGAATATTCCACACCACGCCCTTTCTGTTTCTTTCGCTTCCCCTTTTTTTTCCCTATTTTAATTAATTTTTCACTTCATCTTCTTTCTCTTATGGGCCTTTCCATACTGCAACCCCAGCCCCACCGCTGCCACTACCCCATAAGGCGGTGGCCCCGCATGGACGCCTCCTTCCACCGCCGCAAGGACAAGGTCGTCGTCATCATGGGCGCCACCGGCTCCGGCAAGTCCCGTCTCTCCATCGACCTCGCCACCCTCTTCCCCGTCTCCGAAATCATCAACTCCGACAAAATGCAAGTCTACCGCGGACTCGACATAACCACCAACAAGATCTCCCTAGCCCAGCGTCGCGGCGTCCTCCACCACCTCCTCGGCGACGTCGACCCCTCGCTCCCGGAGTTCTCCCCCGCCGACTTCCGCCGCCGCGGCGCCCACCTCATCGAGGACATCACCCGCCGGGACAGCCTCCCCATCGTCGTCGGCGGCTCTAACTCCTTCGTACACGCGCTTCTCGTCCAGGACTTCGAGCCTGAGTCCAACGTCTTCGAGCAGCGCGAGGGGCTTATATCCTCTGAGTTGAGGTACAGGTGTTGCTTCCTCTGGGTCGACATAGATTTCCCTGTGCTATCGCAATACCTCTGCGACCGAGTCGACGACATGCTTCAATCGGGGATGGTGGACGAGTTGGCTCAGTTCTTCGACCCTGAGGCTTCTCGTCGAACCGGCTCCGGTCTAAGAAAAGCCATTGGGGTTCCCGAGTTCGACCGGTTTTTTAATAAATACCCACCCTGGGCCGGCACCGCGGGCCCGGGCGAGGATCCCCTGCGGAAGCGTGCGTACGAGGAAGCGGTGCGGGCGATCAAGGAGAACACGTGTGAGTTGGCGGAGCGTCAGATGGAGAAGATCGAACGGTTGAGGCGTGCCGGGTGGGACCTACGGAGGATCGACGCTACGGAAGCGTTTCGGGTGGTGCTGACGTCAGGGTCCAACAATGGGTCCGATGTATGGAAGAGACAGGTGTTGGAACCAAGCGTGAAGATTGTGAGACGCTTCTTGATGGGGTAGGTCTTCCAGCTAAATCCAGCTACTACTCCTACTCTCCTTTTTATTATTTAATTTTTTTTATCAGTTTATTTAACCCTAAAAAAAGGAGGAGGAAAGATTGGGGAATGGAAAATGTACAAAAGAAAATGGGAATGGAAGTTTAAGTTGCGAATTATGGTGTGGGAGGAATGATTCTGAATGAATTTTGGGTTGCGAGGTTGGTTGGTTGTTAAGGTTTGGCACGTGCAATTCCACAATTTCTCTAGAGAAAAAAAAAATGGAAAGTAGTATAGAAGATGTTGAGAAAAATTTTGGTAGCATTTTGTTTTTATTAATAATTATTGTTATGGTTTAAACAGGAAGTGAATGGCGTTTGTGGAAGAGCTTGGTGTATGTGTGTATGAAGGAAGGAATGTGTCTGACTCACACATCACATGATGGGTGTGGACGATGAAATGATGAGAAAATCACGTAAGAAAAGTTTGGAACGGCAAGCAAGTAGCAAGTGTTTATATTTATAACGATAGATGGGATGGGTAGGAAGGTGGAAGGATTAACCCTGGAAAAATGGAAGGAGACCAAATTCTTTCCATCTTGAATTAACTAAAAGACAAGCATTCACTTTTTTTCTCTCTCCTGGTTTCTTTGTATTATTCTTTTTTGTGTGTTGTGGTTATGAAGAGGAAAGGGATGAGCCATGAGGAGTCTGGGATTGTGAATTTGTTTGGGTGGGTTCAGAACAAATTCCTTCTGCTTGCTTCGCATCAAGATTTGTCATTTTGTTCAATCATCTTAATTCTATTCATTCTGTCTCCAGTCAGAAGGCATTTATGTCACCCAAAAATGCCTTCCACATCTACACATTCGGGGACTCACCAAATCTATAGATCAAAATATGCAATACTCAACACATTCTCAATTCTCTTTCCTTCCAGATATGCCTCCTCTTTCTCTCATTATTTTATGTCAGCTTTAACCGCAAAACTACACAACACCACTGCACCGTTAAGTTTTTTTTATTCAAAACAACACTAATATTCGCTCACCCCATTCACCAACATTATTCTAATTAATATCTTCTCATACTGATTATGTTCAAAATAGTTTAATATTTACAATTTTAATTGGTTTTATTTGTAAATTTTCAATATACGTAAAAGTTCCGTCTTTCAACTCTTTGTTTTGACTTCCATGTCTTTTTTTTAATAGCCGAGGAATAATCTTCCGTATTTAGTATAAGCACTCAGAATCCTAATAAACTAATCCTAAATACCCAACTCCTGTATACTCCGTGAAAGGAAGATCTACACTATTTGTCTAATGTCTCTTTTTAACAATGATTCGCCTAAACTCCAATCAATTATTTTAATAATGAAATAATATAAACAAAAATATATTATCATAATTAAATAATGCTAAAAAGTAAAATAAAACATGAACTTTAAATTTTTAAAAATACAATAAAATATGTTATCATGTATAAATTAAAATTTTAATCATATTTGTCAACAATAATAAGTTTATGTGTAGAATAAAAAGAAAATAAAAGTTATTTGACTATTTTTTAATTTTAAGAAAAAAATAAAATAATGTTTTATGCTTTAATTAAATCGTTTTAAACGGGTTTTTGACTAGTTTTCAACGATTAAGTCGGGAGTTCACTACTTGCACTACAATGGTAAATATATCCATTTTCTAAACAATAAAAAAAAACAATATCCCTAAAATATCGAAACACTATCGTTTAAAACAAAATAAAATGATATTCCATTTTAATAGAAAATGTTTACCATGTATAAAGTTACATGAGTGTAAGTTAGAATCATATTCTCTTATAATTTTGGATTAAAAACAGTGATTATCATTTATATGAATTTTTGCCTTTAGTCTATTACGTTAACATGCTACTTATCAACATTACTCAAATTTAATATAACACCATAAAACTAGAAAACAGACTTAAAGTTAAAATAACTTTAAAAGGAAAATAGGGAAAGTTTTATTAAGCATTATATATTTAAAATATTTATTAGCTGCGAAGACAAGTAACTTGATATTCGTATTTGCCTGTTAATAGATGATGGTTAATGAAAATATCCATTTACATACTCAACGTGAAGCATTCATATTCTATCATTACATTTAAAAAAGTATTTCTCATGTTTGACCATCATATTAGAGCACTTGATCTCTTAGAGTACGTTTGGGAAGCATTTCATTGAAATTGAGTGCAACGATACAAGACTCTTAATCATTAGAGTAAGTGTGAAAGAGAATTATTGAAGAGGACAAGTTTGAATGGCAATGCCAATGAATATTAGGTGATATTAGTTGGAGGGGTATGAGGAAAAGTGGAATGCAAATTACAGTTTGATGAAAGATAAAAAAAGTTGAAGCATTAAATGTAAGGAAATGCATTAACCTTATGTGATGTAGTGGATGAGAAAGAAATGAATTTAACAGCATTGATGAGTGTAAGGAAGGCAAAGTATGACCATAAGGGAGTGACTCATTACTTGATGTTCTACCATCCAAGTATGTGCTGACCTTCTCTTCACGTTGTCCTTTTTTGTGATACTGTCCTTGAAATTGTTTTCCTTCATATATAGCGAGGAAGAAACAGGCTAGGCATAGGTGGTGTTATCAGTGCAATGGTGTTGTCAGATGGTTAATTTTAGGTGGCAAGGGCCAAATTCTTACGCTCAGCACTTCAAAATTTTCTGAAAACAGGTGTAGGAATTAAATTCTGCACAATGTAGAGGTCCAAGAATGAGACAATTGGTGCTACCATCTTCTCCTTGACCACGCCCCACCCCCGAGAACTCCGAACTTCATGTACTTTGCCAGCGTGGGGGGCCAAGTTCTATGCTCTTTCGGTCTTCCTCCTAAACCAATATCTGTCTGTCTCAATGTCTAAGGGCCCCCCTGCATGTTAAGGAGAAAATGTTCCTTTCTCTTAGGTTTTCACTTCCATTTTTGAGGAATACTATACCAAGATAGGATGGACCCCCCGACCATTCTCTACTTTTGGTCATCCATCTCTTTCTAATTTTACCCATCATAAATTTCTCTCACCAAACACTCAAATGCATTTAAGGAAACCAAAATAACCAACTTTGATAAGCCTAAACAGCGTAAATCATTTAAGAAAATTATTCTAAACAGTGTGACCAAATTCATATGCCATGTGAAAAACCACAAAGGATGGTCAGTTGTGTGTAAGTACCATTGTTTAATTTTCTTGCATCATGATTGTTTTGTGTTATAGTGAGACAACAACACTTTGGAATTCGGTAAAATTATGAGTCAGCAAAATTTTCAATGCTCATACGTTGTTAAAATAATATGAGATATGTTATTTTAAGATAAAATAAGTGCAACTCAGAAACCCCAAAGTTTGCCAACTTAGAAACCACAAATTTTCATTTGCCAACTTAGAGAACATGAATTTTAAAGAGCAAACAGGCAAATTCATATTCCAGAGTCGTCACTAGTTGGTATTACTAAACACAAAGTTGCCTAGAGCATGCATGTTTCTCTTGTTCTTCGGTCCAACTAGCTAGTGTGGCTGTATTTCATGATTACATGTTGTTTAGTGTTAAGAATAGCTCCTAGGGTGCATAATTGTTTAACGCGTCCTAGAAGAGCACAAATTGGCTGACATGGATAACAGGTGGAACCACATACATAAAGTAGCGTAGTTAGCTGTATAAGAGGGTATTTTGTCAAGTCATTAGTATAATGTGATAGTTAACATAAGTGGGATGATGACAAAGCAGAAGCTTTTATGTTGTGCACCAAAATAGGTTTAATATATTGCTGCCAGATTAATGGTTTATCAGGTTATACTACAGCTTGTAATCTCAGATCGAACAAAATAATAGAAATCTCCAAATTGATGGTGCATGTGCAATGCGCACGAAGAAGCATGGAAACACAAGACACTACTTCCCTTCCAAACCAAGGTTAAGGAAAATAATGCCATGTAGCTGACACTCTTAATCAATGAAACAAAAAGGACAGATAAGAAAATTATAAAATGTGCAAAACAATTTTGGCATTATGTATAACTATAACCACATTTTCTTCCAGTGAGAACTGCGTAGATTACAAGTGTGTGTTTGTCCTTTTAATTTTATTATTATTATTATTATTGTCAACCACAGGAATTGAGAATTTGATCTGGTTCCCTCCAAAATCTTAAATAAATAATTTACATCTATAATTAAAATTGTATTTTGACGTCTTGGTGAACTTGAACTAACATTTGACCTTGGTTAATGGCATTTCAGGGAATTGAAGAATAAGTAATTGTCATATTCTGTATGCTATACTTTCTTCTAGTTGTGGACCAATAATAAAACACACACATATATGTACGTACTAAAAATGCTGCGGATCAGTGTGAGTGTTTAAGATTTTCCTGTGACATGTGAGAATGTTTTATAAATTTGTAAAATGATTAGCGACCGGCCACTAGTTGGTCCAATAGATTATTTTAAGGAGAAAAATTAATATTATTTTTGTTGTTATCTCCTGAAGTAAACATGTTCAGAATAAGCCTTTCCGTTATTCATGAGTTTAATTTTATTATGCAACTAATTATATACTAGTATTTGGTTGCAAATTGGTAGAAGTCTACAAGAAATGTAGCGCAAGTTGAAGTATTTTACAGATCACTCAATTAAGGCAGGAAAGCAGACCATGCAGCAGGAATGTTGCAGTCTCTGAATGGCTGGCCATATATTGGGATGAGCTACCACTTAGCTGGTCTCTATATTCACACATTTTAATTTTAGTGAACACTTTGTAGAAGATAACACTTCCAATTTTTTTTTTTTCCAACCCTTGTGTAAATAACCAACCGAATGGATCATAATATATCATTTGACCCACAAAATAAACCAATTAAGTATACTTCACATAGATACAGCAAATGACACCTTCCCCTCGTGTCAACAACAAGTTTAAAATATATTAAAGAAAATTATATGTATTATTAATGTAATTTTTTTTTATGAATCATTATGCCATATCATATTATCGAATATGATAATCTAGTAAAGAGAGGAGTGTTCGTAGACATTCATTAGGTTAAATTCGACTTGATCCAGATACATATTGTTTTTGTAAAAAGATGAACTAAAATCTTATGAAATAAAGTAAGGATAATTTTGAGAATTTGGAAAATTTTCACGGAAAATTGTCTTTAAATCTGTGCGAACATAAAAATAATATAAGTAAATATAAAATTAAAAGAATACTTTTTCTTATATTTGTATTTGTATATAATTTTTTTTATAAAGATTGAGTTGTGCTTAATAAATAAAAATTATGTTAATTAATAAAAAATAATTATATAATTAATTATTATAATAAAAATATCGTTAATTATCATAAAATAGATTTAATGAAATTAAATTACATCAAATTCATTTAATCCGATACTAATATACGTGGATAAATACACATAAACTCTCAACGCCCAGAATCAATAAACACATATTTCATGAAGTTTAAAATTAGACGGAGCCGATCAAAATTAAAACTTTTGGGGTTAAACAAGGGAATAGCATTAGCATTGAAGAGGGGGTGTTGGGTAAACTTGGAATGATGGATTAGGAGGAGAAAAGTGAAGTATTTGATGTGCAGTAGTGCCAAGTAGAAGAAATAATGTGGGTGTCAGTTATGGTTGGAAGTGAACATGCTGGTTTTAATGAAGCTGTCCTTCTAAGAATGTTAGTTCAAGAATTAAGTAAGGATAAAGAAACAATAAATCAGTGACAGAAAGGGGAATGATAAAAAGTGGATGGGAGATCCAAGAGGAAGGGGAAGGAGGGGTGAAAAGAGTGAAAGACAAAAACTTGAAGAGTGGGTGGAAGCTCAGGTCTCAGGGGCATATGAAGAAACAAATGTAGAAAAGATGAATAAAATATGGATTAATGGTGAGTGGGGGGAACACATGATGGCTCTAGAGCAGAGTCCAAGAGCGAGGAACCAACACAACACAAGACAACAACCTTTGTGGTGGTGTGAGGACTCGAGAGACAGTGCGCGTGCGGTTTTTTTTTGCGCATGATCCTATGACTCTGCCTAAGCCTACTATTATTTTATTACAAAACTCAGAGGGCATGGGTCTGAACATTAGTACACTGCTAGGTCAAGGTTCATGGAATGGCGTGTGTCACCCTTTTACTTCCCAGTCACAATCACCACCACAAGTTTCTAATTTTTCATGCTCCCACCTTCACCTCTTCCATGTCAGTCACCCACTACAAAAATCATTAAATAAATCAATATGTTCAAACCCCTTCGTATATGCTATTTTACCATTTCGACTTTAACCTTTCGGGGGTTACTCAGGTAGCTGGATTAGGTTTGTGTTTTCGATCAAACCAATTGGTGCACAAGTTATTCCAGTATCTTCCAACAATTTATCTCTTAGATTGTTCATGCAACGGGAAAAGTAAATACTAGTTGTGTAACTTATAACTAATCTCAACTTGTTGTACAGATCTTATCCAGTACATTCATTCTCTTTGTGCAAGGAGGAAACCCTGTGTAGAAACTTCTCTACCCTCTCCCATACACTCACATGCCTTCATTTTTTAAGAATACTTTAAAAGACTCACATCTCTTAACAAAAATGATTGAACTTTTATTCCTAATTTGTGTAATACAGAAAACTCAAGTTGTGAAGAAATGTTCACTTGTTCAGTTGTTTCAAAATCTCCATGAAGATTGATCCAAATTTGATGGAGAAAAAAAAAACAAATCATATAGTTGTTTGTAATCAAATCATAGTATGAAATATTTACAATGTATAAGATTGTATCTAGTGAATTGTTTATTAAAGTTGTCAAAAAATCAAATAAAGATGTTTAATAAGATTTATCATTAGAAAGCACAACGTCAATTGTTGTTTTTTTTTTTTTTTAAAAAGTAATTCTAAAATTTCTTTAATGATTTATTATATATACATGTTATGGATTGTGGTTTATATGATTTATTTATGAGAATAGAGGTATCATGATAAATATATTGGATATGAGAAAATAATAGTTATTGAGGAAGTAATACTAAGTAATGATATATAACATGAGTGTTAGGTTAAGAAATCTATAAAGATATTCAAGCATTTTTTTTTTTTGAGAATTCATGTTTATATTTAAAGATATTAGGTGAAAATGGATGATTTTCTACTATCTATTGGAATGAATGAAAAGTTATTGATAATCATGGTTGGAGATAATTATGTTATATAATTATGTTATATAAGTTTATTGGATGATATCTAAATCAAAATGTATATGATTATCTTTCAAACATATACCTAGTATAATAATAATTTTTCTATGTAGGATTTAAAATTAATCTTTTTCGATAAGAAAGTATTGATTCTCTTCAATGTTACCACATTACACACTATTGATGATGATAATAGATAGTAATACACTACGCTTGCGTGTTTAATAAAGTTGTATACGTAATAAGCGTGACAATAATTACAATATAACATATTTATAATTCAATTCCTTTTAGGAAGCATTTGTCATACTTATTGAGATCATGCCATGTAAATGGTATTTATTTTCTAAGTATAGAAACAAGTAAGAGTCATTGATAAAATATATTCAACAATTTGTGATATTTGATAGAGATGTCAATACACTATTCCAAAAATCATGTGTATAAATGTTTGAAATTCATGATGAAGTTGCTAAGTTTAACTTTTATTTATGTTTAATATCATCTATATACGTATATGTTTAGATTATAATAATATCTTTTTAAAGCTATGTCTATTATCTACAAGGAAGTGTAGCTTTTTTTAGGAAATTGCAAAGTTAATGGACAAGACTTTTCTCTTTAGAGTTGGGTCTAAAAATATCCAAAGTTTTATATTTGAACAATCTTTATGGTTGAAGAGAATTTTGTATATTAGTGATTGCATAAGTCAATTGTATTGGATTGTTGAATGTTTTGTTTAAAATATACTATACAAAGCATGAATTAAAGTTTGGTAATTTATCTATTTGGTTCCAAAGGTATATGGTGTTTATGAAGCATGAAACTTTAAGATAAACATGAAATCGATATATGCATTCATCCATTATATCTATTTGTTTTGAGTTCAAATTTATTGACTAAGTGAATGTGAAGACTCTTAAATTGGTCTGGCTAATTATACTGTCATGAGAAATAATTTCGTGGCCATGTCTTTTAAACGAAGTGGTGGAACTAAGTTGGAGTAAATAGAGATAAATCTAAAAAAAATACTGAAATTGAAACATATTATGATATTTATGTTTTTCTTCATTAATTGATCCTATAATAAACAACTTTGCAAGCAGGCAAAGTATTGAATTAAATATTATTAACACGAAATAGGAGTCAATTACACTAGGCTAGCTAACTTTATTTTGTTCACAATATTATAGTGTTATTTATAATGTTTACGTTAAATTGATTATTTTCTTAATTTATGTTTTAAAGATATATTAACAATATTAACAATGAAGTGAATTGTTATGTAAGGTGCTTAAATCTATATTCATTTTAATGCCTACGAAATTAAGATGAAAATCTATTTAACAACTATATATGAATTGTAAATATTTTAACTACATAACTACTTTACACTTTGGCATTTTTTTTCTGTTTTTTAAATTGCACTGTACTCGGGGAAAGAAATGGTGTCCCACAAGTCTCAGTTAGAGGCACAGCATATAGTGTAAATAAATATGATTTGCAAATAACTGAAATCGAATTGGGAATAATTAATCAATCCAGTTTTGATCCAATGAATTGTCTATCATTGGCAAATAGTTTTAGTTTATGTCTTCATATTGTCAACCACATTGCCAAATCTAAACATTTTAAATTTTTATATAATTATTGGTTTGTTGAAAAGCCAAAACATTTAACAATGGCATCCCCATTTAAATACTACCTGGATTTAGTTTCAAGAAACAAACAAAAAAAAAATAGTTTACCCACTTGAATTTTTTTATTTATTATCAAATTAGACTTTAGCGTTAATTAACCGAACTCGTAAAATGTACACTGAAAAGACAATAATTCAGTTTGCACTAAATGTTGAATATTCGAGGAATTAGAACTAACTTGCAAGTGAAAACAAAATTCAGTCAGGAAATTATTTGTTAGGTTGTGTAAAATGCAACACTTGTGCAGATGTCAAGATTTAAATTTGATTCAATAATAAAACAGTAAAGAGTTTTGCAATCAATAAACATCTAAAACGTAAAATGTTACAATTTTTTTTTTTCTTTGTAAGTTTCTAAAATTGCCATATACTACTTAGGAAGTAACTACTTATTAGATTAACAACACGAAATATTTAACTCTTCATTCTAATGAAACTGAAAGACAAATTAAGAAGTTAAAATTATAAACTAAAAGAATGAAAAAAATGAACTTATCCCTATTGGATTAAAGTTAATCCTCATAAAGCTTACATTACAAATTTAAGTTATCGGAAATAAATTATTTTTTATTTTAAAATATAAATAAGATTCATTATTTATTATTTTAGATAGTTAAAAATATTTCCTAAAGTGCAGATTAAATTATCTTTGATTTGTACTTTTCAAAGCATTAGTTTTTCTACTTGAAGCTTACTTAACAAGGAATTCAGAACGAAAAAAAAAAAGGTGTGGCGAGCCAGCCCAAAGAATTTCGAACATGGGTTAGAACCACAGCCCAATAAGTATCCCACACAATTATGTATTATTTTTCGTCAAAACTTATTTCATGATTGTGAACCGAATCAACTCCAAAACATATAATTTCTTTAGCCAAAAAATAGTTTCAACCCTTAAAAAAAAAAGATATTAAGCAGCGATAAATTTCAATTCAAAATTATTTTGTTCATCCAATTAAACATATTAATTTCTTAATGACTTTGATGTCGGATTTAATTATGAGAATTAGCATTAGTTAATAATTAAAGTTGTTTTCATATAGTCATTTATCAATTATAGAATTATTAAATATATTAATAGATTTAAAAATTATAAATATTAAGTATACTAAATACTAAGAAGTTGTCAAGAACAATAATCATCTGATGAATTGGGTTATTTTAACTGTATAGCCTCTTAAAAGGTTTACATAATGAATAGGCAAATAGTCTGTCACTATACAATTGCACATGAGAAAAAAAAATAGGCATTTCCCTTTTCATAAAATAATAATAATAATAATAATCAAAGTTCCGATAATAAAGTGTTACGATGTTAAAAAAAAAATAGAACATCAATAAGGCATGGGATAATTTATACAATATACTATGACATCGTTTTTAATAAAAAATTTAAAATAATATATTTATAAGTGTCTTCCTTATATATTACCTAAGTTTCTTATTTGATATATAATCAATGTGAGAGTTAAACTCACATTTATATCTCTAACATAAAATTTATAACTAAAAGTACTTTATTAAAAAATGGATTCTTTTGGTGAAAGAAGAAAAAAATGTTTTTCACTTGAGGTGAAGCAACATATTCTTCTCAAATACATTATTCAATAAGTATAAAAATTCTGAAAAAAAATCCCCTTTTTATTTTTTTTAATTTGAAAGATTTAAAAATATATTTTTTTTAATTTGAAAGATTTAAAACTATTTTTTTATTTTAAAGATTTAAAATATTTTTTAATTTAAAGATCTAAAATTGGATTCATTCATATTTCATAGACTAAAAAAATATAATTAGAATAATATCTAATTAAAAATACGAAAAAATTATGTTTATTAAAAAAATGTTCTAATTGAAATGCATTTCTAATTGATTGTGTTTTATTGCATTTGCACACATAAAAGATAACGAGAGAAGTTAAATTTTTTATTCTATAAATATTTGAGATGTGTTTACGAGATCGATTTTGTATTAATTAGAAAGAATTTCGTTCAATTTAATAATTTGTGAACTTCTCTTTTAATTTACTACTTGTAATTTTTTTTTTATTTTTTAATATTGTGTTATTTGATTGAGATTACAAATATTTTTTAGACAAAATAAAATTTGACAGTATTCCTTTCATTTAATATTCAAAATCATAAAAAATTTAATAGATTTTACATTACTTTTCTACTTTCATTTATACTTCTTTCAATCAATAATGACAATATTATAACTTTTTTCTATAAAATAATTATTTTCTAGTATTATTTTGAGTTAATATTTTCTATAATCAGTTTTATATTTATTTTCATTGTTATATACGATTACCCAATTAGGGAAAATATGATTTTTTTTTTCATTTAACTTTTACACGCTGTTTTATGACTTCTTTAAGTTTTTCTTTTAATAAGTACACTCTTATGATTGTATTTCAACAATATAATATCAAAATACAGTTATTGAAAACTTCTAATAACAAACAAAAAATAATAGAGAATATTAAAAAAAACTTGGAGTGTTAGAAATATGATAAAAAACTAGGAAATTCTTGTTAGACATTTATATGAAAATAATTTGAAATGATAACGTATAAATTGTATGTTATAAAATAGAAATAATATGTAAGACTTGTGTATTTAGTATTATAATATAGATAACATACATAATAGATATATAGATAAATTAATTTAATGATGGATACTTTATCAATAATTTTCATTTTAACATATTCTATACCTTTTAAAATATAAGTAAAAAAGAAACATTTACTAACAAAAAAAAAAAATGTTAGGCGTTATGATAACTTCTATAGACGTTAACTTCTGTTTAATAGATATTAAATTAGCATTGTCATTTATAATTGTTGTAGATTTATACTAATTACATGAAAATTTTCTGCGTATAAATGTTAAATGTAAATTAATCTTATGTATTAGAAGAACCGATTACTATTCTGATATGTGATAAGACATTGTTAGTATAAATTTTCCACTTTATATTAATTTTTTCATACGATAAATTATGCGTGTAACAACGAACACGGTAACTACAAGGTCAAACTATTAATGTGGCATTTTTATAATGTATATATTGCAAATGTTTAGTTTTTAAAAAATATGATATATATGATTTTCAAGATTATGTAATGCATCATTCAGTTATTAAATTTATCTAATTCATTGTTTTTGAAAAATATTAAATACTCTTTCTTAAAAAAAAAAAAAAAAAAAACCCCTTCCACATGGATTGTTGAATACGACGGAATTCATTTTCAATTGAAAAACAACAAAAATATTTATTTATTACATTAGCCGTCAACTAATATATGGAACAGCACACAGACAACACAAACTTAGAGACAAGTTCCTCCATTGTCCACTACAATTAAATATATATATTATGCAAGTTATCTATATAAGTGAAATTAAACTTAGTTTTTTAAACGACATTCCGAATTTAAGTATTCATATGAAAACAAAAAATGAAACAAGAAACTTTGATTACGAATAACCAATCAAAATTTTCAAAGAAAATTAATCGTGAACAAAAATTAGTGACTAATTTGCATTAATGTCTGTACTAGTGTCTATGCGTATGTGTTGAGAAATGTAAAATGTATTTTCTTAATATTTTTAATTATTAAAAGAATAATTAAATATTCTTATTTAAATATAATTTATTTTTAATAACCTTGTGTCTGAATCTTTGTAAATATGTCCACAGACAGAGTTTTAAAAGAACCAATCAAGTAACTATAAAATACTATTCCACTAATGGTACGAACAAATTAGTTAATAAGGTTGGATAAACAAGTTGCAACAAAAATAACATCTATTTGAAGCCAAGAGTCAATGTTATCAAACACATTGTTTTATCATCCTCAATTTCAAATCACCATCTTCTTCCAACAATGCCATCCATTTCACCTCTTTCTTCCTCCACAATTAACTGCATCAAATTTCTCAAGAAAAAAAATCTTAACTAACCTATCTCTAAAATTGAAAACTTTGAATAGTTACTTTTTAAAATGTAAAAAAAAATATTTTCCTTAAACAGTAATTTAAAAACGATATCATTGTATTTTTTTTTCTTTTTGCGAAACTTATAAAAAGAGAGCTTGAGTTAAAAATATTATTAATACAAACAAAGAACGGCTTTTGTCATTTATTGACGCTGACAATACTTTCAATTTGTGTTTTATAATAATGTACAAATGGGGCAAATATGATAAAACAATAGAAAGTCAATTTGTTTGACTTTGATGATACTGATCACAATACATCTCCGTTCTCGTTTATAAAATATTACTTTAGTTTTAAATACATGTAAATTTTAATTACTTTTATTTCATTTAAAAATATTTTCCAACAATAATACACTAAATTTAATTAATTTCTGACTTTTACTTCATTTATTCAAACATCTCAAAACTTCAAGCATATCATTTATCCATTACGGACGAAAATCGCTCCACTGTTTCAAACAAATAAATTAAGGAATATTCGTTGTCATTTCCTTGTTCCTTATAAACCTCAACTTGAAAACATACGCTATTCATTGTCCACGAACAACAGAGACACAAACCTTGGCTTCCAAACTATTCTGCATCATTCAAACCTTATTTTAATTATTTTTTATTTTCAAAGGGATAGTTTGATTTTCTAAAATTCAAACTGAAACTAGAGTATATCCATATCTGAGAAATACAAGGGAAAGCAAATTAATTGTATATTAAATCTGAAAACTTAATCCATGTTAGATACAATTTTAGTGGCAGAAGCAAAATGAGATTGAACTGAAGAAGGTGAAAAGTTGTGGTTCTGCGTCATATGCCTGCGGGCGGCTATAGAGGCATTTACAACGTATTACAATATACAAACAAAATCAACAACCAACCCATTAGAATAGTAATAATCCTCCCTCCAACATTATTTTATTTTTGTTCAAATCAACCACTTTCCTGGGTTATACACGCATTCTTGGTCAGTTTAATTTTTTTTATCATGCTACTAGTCATATTATTAATCAAGTAAAACAAACTCTTAGCTGCTAAAATAATTACGATTCAAGCACACCAACAGTCAAATCAAAAAACACAACTCATTATGTATTTGATAAAAAGATTATCTATATTTCATATTCACAAATATGAACTGTAGCTAAAGTGTCAACGGTCGTAGTTGTAGGCTATTAAGATTTCTCCTTCTCAATCTCACATTCTGTGTATTTATATATCAACCTTTCTATTCTTTCGCTATAAACCAATTTCGCACTTTTCCATTTTTCACCAAACATTTCGACACACATCTTTCTCTTTGGTTTCTTGAGTTGAAGTTTAACTAAGATGAGGCCTGATGCAAAGTTCTACGGCTTTCATGAGCAGCCAAAGAAGGTGATCAACGGTCCTCGTCCTTCTGCTTTGGTGATCAACAAAGATTCCCACATGATACGAAAGCCTTCTGCACAAACCAAACTCCAGAGGCCCCAGAAGATTCATCCCATCATCATCTACACTGAATCACCCAAGGTTATCCATACCAAGGCTAAAGATTTCATGGCTCTTGTTCAAAGACTCACGGGTAGGTCAAGCACCAGTGACAGTTCACTGCCTCAAGACACCTCTGAGAATCCTGGATCGTCTTTGTCTGATGCTTCCAACAACAACAGTAATGAAACAAGTTCATCTCTTAGGAGGGGTGGTGAGAGTTTGACAGAGAATGGTGCAGTTGTTCCATGCAGCCCTTCTCATCTGGATTTTGCTGATATGCCACTTTTCACTCCAAATCCCTCCGATCTCTTTTGCTCATCTCGTTCATCAGTGTTTAAATATTCTGATTCCCCATATGGGGTTTTGGGAAGTTTGATATCCCCTTCTGCTTTGGAATTCATGAAACAACTGTCTGAATATTGATACCAATTCTGCTTGGTCTCGTTAAAATAATAGTTCAGTTTCTATGCTGAAATAGGTTGCTCTCTTTAGCCTATTTTTTTTCTTCTGTAAATTTGTTGTATTAGTATTACTGTGAATTTAGGGATATTTGATTTAATTCATTCTTTCTGGACATGAGAAGAATATGTTCATCAGTTTGATTTTGTTAGTGTAATTTCATTTCCCTGGTAATAGATCTGTAATCTTGTTTCTTCTTTGCATTAGATATGCAAGGGTTTATACAATATATCACTTCCTAAATCCCATTTCATTGTCTATAATTATTGGATCTGTTTCATACACACATTAGTCAATGCAAAGACAATTCTACAAGGTTATCGGATCACTGTCTGTTTGGCATTTTTGTCAACATATTACTTGCGTTATTTTGTTTCAAATTTGGAAGATTTGTGTCTTCAAAAGCAAAGTCAACTCCTTGGTTATCATATCATATTCTTTCCTACGACTTGAATTTTTTTAATGATGTGTTACTAATATTTAAATTTTGCTTACAGTTGTAAGTGATCATGGCTCCAACCACCTCCGTAATATCTGTTCTCGTTCTTCTCTTACAGATCAGTTAATTAATAACAAAAGGAGTGGTTTGAAAACATGGTAATAATATATAAATGATAATATAGCAAGACAGCTAGTAATTAATATGAAAATATCTGTTACTTATTGGTTATTCTGATAGCTAACAATGACTAAGCTTTGAAATTAGCACCAATGTGTTGTATAATTATGATAACACATTTAGGAAAATTTTATTGGACCATTTGCCATTTATCTTTAATTGTTGAAGGAGGCAAAAGATAATATTGGTATAGACATTTGATGCTAAATCTTAGATGGAACTTTTTAGTTGAATAAAGTTTGCAGAGCTGAAAGTCTATGTTTGACTAGAAGCATAGCTAGTGTAAGAAAACCTTAATTGGTCTTGTAATGAATGGTAGAATTTGAAGCCAAAGATATATCACAACAGTTTATCAATTGGCAGATATGAGAGAAAACAAAATGTTGAATTTGGCTCATGCACACACAGGAACGATTTTTTAAGGAAAGGCATTGCCTTTAACACCAAAAGATCAATATCAAAAAATCTATGAACAAGTAAAACTAGCCACTGACAAAAAAAAAAAACAGATATGCATCAGTAGTAGTTTAAATGAGTTCTAGTGGCAAGACAATATTAAAGGTGTGATATTTTAAAAACTTATTAGGTACTGCTAAAAATATTATATTTTGATCTAAGGATAAAAAGTTCTTACAACTTCAGTAATAACTTTAAATGTGATTACTTCAATAATAACTTAAAAACTACTCACTATTTTTCATCATCCATTTTCTTGTTTTTAACCATCAAAAAGTAAACAATTCGTCAAATATTATATTAAAAAACTAAATAATAAATATGATAATTAACTCTTTTATAATATCATCTCTCGCTCGCTCTCTCCGTCTCTTGCTATATATAAGGCTATGAAGGCATAACAAGTAACAGTGTGGATGATTAAAGGGACTGAATCGAGGTTAAAACTTGTTTGATAATCACATATCCACTAAAACAATTTACAGAACTTTATGATTTAATTCTAACCATCCATATATGTTTATCGAGATTTATTCCTCATACTTAGTACAAACACTCCCATCAATTTATGTTTTTCAAGATACAACTAATGAATTCAAAGATTTTATAGACAAGACAAAGTTTATAACATTTCACACAAATAAAAGATCTAATTGATAATTTATTCATTATTTTATTTTAGCGAACAATATGTTTTTAGCTAAAATAAAAGCGAATGTCTAATTGTAAATAACATGCTGATTAAAGAATGTTTTTTTTTTTTTGGGAAATTTTTAAAAATGTTTTAATTGTGTAAAATTTGATATGTCAAACACTGTGTATGTTAACAAAGTTATCAAACGATATAAACAAAAAAAAGAAAAACTGACACATAATATGCTTTTTTTACAGCACACACCATTTTAGTTTTAAATATGGTACTTTAATTTTTGTAAACAAGGTTAACACAATTGTCATGATCATAACTTGGATTGACCTTGACCAGAGACAAATAAGAAAAAAGAAGTGATGTAATGAATGAAGCAGTGAACTGAGTTCATACTTGGTGCGGGTTAGGCCCCAAGCAAGCATGTGTGTTTAACTTAATTTTGACGTTTGAGAAGCAACGTTTGACATTTGATATAAAGAAATGATATTAACGAGGAAACGATTGTTGGAGTCGCCTTCAATGACTTGAATATGAATCATCACTTCTTTGTAATTTCCGGACAATGTTTATCCTGAAAAACTTAAGTCAATATATGGCTTCCATTTTCATCCAAATAAAATTAATACAAGTGGAATTAATCTATAAGAAAGTGAGCCAAGAGAAATTTTACTAAATATTTTATGGCACTCGCCTCTTTTACGTTATTAATAAAATCGTATCACTTATTTTGCTTTATATTTTTACTTATATTAAAGTTTATATGAATAGTTAATAAATTTAATCATATATTTTATGGTTATTTGTATTTAACTATTTTTTAAGAGATATAACTTTGTACATTTTAGAATCCAATCTATAATTTAATTTTGTTGTAAAACAACAATAAGAAGGTATTTATTGTATTTATAAAAAATTGATAACATTATAGACTATTGTTGGGATCAAATTTTAAATATGATTTTATAATTCTTTTTAACAATACACATTGTTACTCTCATTTCCTACATTATTATAAAGGTTTAAATCATTAATCGTCAATTCTTTAATTATTATATTCTAATTTTTTTTTTATAACAGTTCATATCTCAATAATTATTTAATGAAACAAGTTTTTTAAGGATAGCAGTGAAAGCAACAAATGAACCAAAATCTATTCCTAATAATGTAATTCACTTCTCGTCATAATTTCTAACCAAATATTATTTTTTAATCAATGTTTGAAATCTAAAAATAACTATGATTTCTTCAAACAAGGCAAACAATGCATACATTTGATTTTAACAAAGATTACACCTAAAATAAAGAGAGATGAGAAAGATATTGAATGCTTGCTTTCCAACCTCGAATAATTGTTTTCTCTTCTGCATTTTGCAAGTGTTTTCGCTATGTATTCCAATGATCTTCCTCTCATTTTAAAAAGAAAATATTTATATTTTGTTATTTTAAGAAAGAAGTTAACATTTTTGTCCCCCATCTATTAATATCTATATTTACTTATTTAAACTTCTTAAATTCTTATTAAAAATGTATACTTACAATTTTAAATTATATTTTTTAAACAAATTATTTATTAAATAATGTTAAGTATAAAATTAGTAATAAAGTAATAATTAAATTTTAATAATAAATTTTAATTCAATTTGAAGAAAATAATTAAATCTGTAAAATTTAATAATAAAATAATAGAAAGGTTCCTAGAATTAGGTGCATTAAAAAAATGTCTTAATAGAGCAAGAATCATAATTGCCCTACAAACATGACTCACCTCCACATCCATTTCAAACTTCAAACTGTATACACATACCAGGGTGCTGAGACCCTAGGTGATGAACAAATAATTTATTCATACGACCATAATGGTTAACATTTTTTATTTGTGTACGTTAGTTGCTGAAATAATATTTTAGTTTTCACAATTTTTTTTATACATTTGATTCAAATTCTATCATCGTATATTTCCAAACAAACTTTTTAAATATATTTATCATATCCAATGTGCGTAAATATGTATAGAAGTATATTGTTATAAAATATATGATATTAATAAACATGGTTGAATAAATGAATATATTAATATGAGTAAATTAATATCTACAAATTTAATAAATAAAGTTTAACATGTTATTAGAATGATAAATACATCATATTGATGAAATATTTTAGTGAATTAATATATTGATTAATCATTTAGTATACTTCATATTTTGTTTGATAATTAGTATGAATATTGGTAGAAATTATTTTTCGTATAATATACCATAACATTTGTTGTTTCATATATCCAACACTTTTAAGCGAACCCATCAATAGTAAAAAGTTAGGAAATTTATACAAAATCTTATAAATAATTTTCATTGCCATTACTCCTACTGTACATGAAAGAAAATGCTGTACAAACAAATACATTATATTTTTTTAATTAAATTTTCATAATGAATGAATTTGACAACCGCAGATCCAGGTGCGAATCCGTTACATTTTCCAACGGCGACTTCGCCTTTCTGATGTCACCAACTGTCACCCCGTAACGGCCGTCATCTTTGACGAAAACCTTGTGTACATCGCACAATTCAACTCCAACGGCCTTTCCAAGGCTCGGTCCCCACTCCGCCATCACCGCCGGTATCCGCCGTCGGAGCCGCGCGTCCCAGACTCCCACCGCTAATTTACCCGCCGCGTTTTCTCCGGCGCAAACCAACACCGCCTGATTAGGGCGGAGTCCATGCTCTCCGTCGTAAACGGACACGACGCTTTCACCGGAGGAAGAACACGAACGGTCAAAATGGTCAAAGCCAAACCCTAGCCCAAACCCTATGGAGTCCCATAGCTTTACGACGCTTTTGGTGTTGGCGATTTCCGAAAGCGACAAGAAATCACCAAAGGTAGGACGTGGTAGGAACAGAGCATCGTCGTTTGTAGGACCTCTCATTCTGAAACACTCGTTAGCTCTCTCTTCTTCTTTTTCTTCTTCGTGGTCTTCAAGCTCGGATATTGAAGATGCTGCGTCATCATAGTCGTCATCTTCGGTGTCGGTGTAATCATAATCGGCGATGATGAGAGGAATGGAAGGTGTGGTGTGGCGGAAGCGGAGAACGAGGAGGGTGGCGAGGAGAATGAGAATGAGAGGACCCCATTTGCAGAAGGTGTAAGCTATGGAAGGAGGTTGAAGGTGAGAGAAGAAATTTAGGTTTTGGTGGTGAAGAGAGAGTGGAAGCATGTTTTGGAAATGGCAATGGGAAAGGAGGAGAGTGTGGATAAAGGATATATATAGTGTAAGAGAAAGAGAAGGAGGAAGGGTAAGTTTGTTATTTATATTATGTAGGAGTAGTTTAAGTTCCCTTGGAACATTTCAATTCCAGGTTAGTTGTTGTTTGTGTAGTTTCTCTATCACGTTTATCTCGTGCATAATAAATGTTTCCTTCAACTGCAAGACGTGAATTACGTGTCCAAGTCTGTTGCATGGAATTCATTATCCGCCAAAGTTGTCTTCTGACACATTCAGTTGCTTATTATAAGTTGACAACTTACCATTCTACACCACTATTATACAACGTATCAAATATTTATTATTTTATTTTAAATTATAATAATTTAATTTAATATTTTATAATTAAAATGTAGGTGTTAGAAATATCAATTTTTTTTCTTTTATATATATATATATTCAAAATTGGACTGATCAGTTTTGTGATCTTAATATTGTATACTTTTCACGATCGGACTTATCCGTTTTGTGATCGTTAACACTATATAATTTTAACATTATTAATATATATATATATTATTTGATACTATTAATAATATTATTTATTATTCTATAATTATTAATTATGTTCATTAATATTTTGGGTAAATGATTAAATATACATTAATAAATTAATAAATATAAACTTCCATTGATTTATCAATGTATTTATTAATGTTAATTTTTATTTAATATTTTCTTAATATGTATAACTTAGTAATATCAATATACTTATATAAAGTATAAATATATTAAAAATAAAATTTAAAATATATGATTAAATATAATTGCTTTATTTTACAATTTTGGGGGGAGTGGGGAGACGAGGGATGTAAGGATAAGGTTGGGTAGAAATCTTTTCATATTTAGGAATCATTAGAAGAAATTATGACACTTAAAATTAACTAAAATATTTTTGTTGTGAAATTAAAAACTGAGAAAAAAATTGGATTTAAAGTGAACTTAGAGATAAAATATTATATTATCAAATTAATAATTCATATTTAGAAAAATAATTTTATTGTTCATACAAAATTCACTACTTTTAATCAATTTTTAAATTATTTTTGTTAATTTATAGAACTCAAATTTGAAATTACATGTGATAAACTTAAATTCAATCTTATTTAAATTAATTTAGTTTTCATGATTTTCTATAATAGTTAAAATATTTGTCAAGATTAAATAGTTTATTTTGAGAGAATTATCAAATTAAGTTACTAATAACATAATACTTTAATATAAGAGTATAAATGCTTCGATGATTTTAATTGAATCATATATCTCTATCTATCTTTCTATCTCTATCTATCTATATCTATATCTATCTATCTATCTATATATATATATATATATATATATATATATATATATATATATATATATATATATATATATATATATATATATATATATTTATTTTT
>Ga0209700_103041_pt1 | contig 32876 bp, 12 predicted proteins | sample SiratroredBW_FD_187528 | JGI IMG/M metagenome (GOLD analysis project Ga0209700, IMG submission 187528) | Root nodule microbial communities of legume samples collected from California, USA - Siratro red BW (SPAdes) (version 2) | ecosystem: Host-associated > Plants > Roots > Nodule | place: USA...
GAAATCGTGTTTTTAAACATGTTTTCTATTTAAAAATAAAAAAAATTATAAAAATGTGGTTGATAAAAAAATCGTTTTTGGAAGTATTATTTCGTTATAATGAAATCGTGTTACCATACTACGTAAAAGTTAAGTAATTTTTAAAATTTATTTCAATATGTAATTTTTAAAAATTTACTTATTTACTAAAAGTTAAGTAATATTATATAAATTTGATAAATAAAAAGAATTGATGTCACACTTTTATATGTCTCATACTTTATGTTTGACCTTTCATGTATTGACAAGTCATATGTAAATAGGGCTTAGTGCAGATACTAATTAGGACAGCAGTACAAAAGTGATTATGTATTATTTAATAATGATTTTGTATTTGAGTAAAAAGAATTTTAAAATTTATATACATGAATTTAAGTTTTTTATTTCAATGATTTAATTTTAAAATACTTTTTAAAATCTATTATTTTTTATAAAATACTTCAGTTATAACAAAATACAAAAGTTATTATTTTAATCTTGCAAACATCAATCAATAATGACTATAACAAGTTTAAAGAAAAAAACTTGGTTAACATTTATTAAAACAATTTCTCACTAATATTGATTAATAAAACTTTAACAAACATCAATAAATAATATAGAAAATATTAATTAGAAATTTATTGATATCAACTTCAACTAAATTTCTTTTACTTATATCAATAATCTTTTACTTACATTAATAATCTCATTGAAGAATAGGTCTTTTAACATTAATTGAAATTTAACTTTGAGTTATGTTCTAATTGATATTGATAAAAAACAATTCCAAATGATATCAATCAAATGATATATGTTGATCTCAATGACATTAATTGAGAATAGTACATGTTGTTTTTAATTGTAATATTTGATATCAACTAAACCAAAATCAATGATATTAAAAAGAATTTTAACTAACACAAGCTAGAAATAACAATAACATATATCAACAAAAATATACATTAGTAATGAAGATAGAAAAATAATAACAATCAATTTTAAACTAAAAAAGAAACATTTGTTGACATTAATTTAAAAAACAATGTGAGTTAATGATATATCAATTTCATTCAAGTTGACAATGTCCTGACCAAAGTCAAGCCGTTGATATCTCAACTGAAATCAATCTAAAGAGAGAATGAAAAAAAAAATATAAATTTGAAAGAGTAGTGTGTGAAGAATTTCTAAATTACTCTTATAAATTTTTAGAATTTTATCTTCTTTAAAAATTATCTGTCTAAATAATATATATCGTCATAAAAAAATTTAAATTCTTTATAAAATGAATTATCCTAAGAAAAATTTTCATTGTAACATAAGTTAAAATTAAATGGGAAATTATATAGGGTTAGAATGGTGGAGGAAGCAAGTAATGGATGGAGATATACGATGTCCTCGGTGAGAGATGGTGGGAAAGAAAACATATCGGATGAGAAGATAATGAGGAGTTAGTCTTAAATTTTGATGATAAAGTAAAGTGGGTCAATGACAAAGAAGGAAAACTCAACAATGATTGAAATTTGTATGAATAGAATGAAACCATACAATGTTCAAAGACAAATTTTGTGGATACATCTCAAAAAGGTTATGGTAGTTATCATCAATTGTTAAAAATGGATATAAAATAAAAATACAAAATGGTCAACATAGTCAGTATAGGTGACTTCAACAAGGAGAAAAGAGTTTCACAATTCTAACAAAGCACTTACTTAAGAAAAAATTGTAAAAAAAGAGAGAACGATATAAAAAATAATACAAGAAAGCATAATAGGGTGTGAGACTTCTATTGTACAATGAATAAGAAAATTGTAAGGAGATATAAAATAAACGAGAATGTACATGTAACAAAAGAAAGAGAAAAATGAAAAGATAAAGTTGCTCATGCACAAGAGGAAACTTGCATAAATGAAAAACAATCACAAGGAGTTAACTCAAAAGGGTGTAGTGAGATTAATATATCAACAAAAATAATCCAATGGAGCCATCCATTTTTTTTTTATCTAGTGCTAGACCCATGAACAATTATTGTGGAATGTATGTCAACCATCAACGATTGTTGATTGGTGAAACCCAAAACATCAAAGGGATGGATGAGAGTGTGGAAGAAAATAATATGATGTCACTTAACAAGAAGTTACAAAGTCTACAAGAGGACAAAAAAAGAGAGATGGAAAGTGAAGATGATGATAAGCTAGATGCCAAAGAAGATGACAAGGTTGAGGACAATAGGAGAAACACAGAATCAAATATTGAAATGTGAAAAAGGAATAATATATATTGGGCTACGAAAAAATCTCTATAGGAAAGGTCTAGTAAATTATCACAATCTCAATTGAGCTTTGAATCATATGATCTTATTAACTCAAGTATTAGTAATAAGAGAAATAGGAAGAAAGACTAAAGGTTAGAAGCCCGAAGTATCTGTGCGACTTGACTTTATGAAATTAGTGTATTATGATTTAAAATAATATTTTTCCAAGAGAAAGAGGAGAGGAGCTCTTAATGGAAAAATAACTATGTCAGACAGGTAAGATGTTTGAGTTTCCTTTTAGAGTGATTTAAAACATCTTATGAAAAAAAAAAAAACAGAAATAAAAACACAATAAGGGAACATTGAATTGTATTTTAAAGAATTTTTGGTAGTTTTTAGCAAGTATCATCTGAGTAGTGTAAATAGATGGTATGCTTGTTGGTTAGTTTAATAACAAAGATTTTCATAAACGAGTTTGAAAAGCTTTTCATTCTTTAAGTTAGTGCAATAGTTATAACATGCAATATAACATCATAGGAAAGTGAAGATTTTTTATATTTTTTTTATAGTGGACCCTCTATTAGTGCAGACTATGTCCATTTCTTAAAAAATTGTTTGAGTTCCACTAGCAGACTAACATTGCATGATACAAGAGTATTATTTCAGTTCATAACCACTATTAGCTAACACATACGAGTATTGTTTGACAACAAGCTACTCTTAGCTATCTTAGCTAGCATGAGTATTCGTTCAACAAAAAGTCACTTCTAGTTTAACATGAGTATCCTTTAAAGAGTAAGTCATTCCTAACTTAAGACAAAGAGATTGTCTAAGGTGTGATCGCAAAGATCACAAGGGTTTCTTACTAAAGAGGAATTACGTCTTTCGACGTTTACAAGGTTAAACACTTTATACTAATTCGCTAAATGAACACAATAGTGTTCTTACAAAGCTATTTAGGACACAAAAAGATGTTGGCAGCGTTTTAACTCTTTTGCAAATAAAAGTTTTCTCATTTTCTTCTTGATGGATGACTTTATATAAGCATGGAAGAAAAGAACCGTTGCAAATTCTTTTCAAACTCATATGATTGTCTTCCTTGATTTTGATGAGCTTGGACATAATGCATTAAAAGTTCTTATCTTCTTAATCAATATCCTGATAGTTGGATGTACTCATCCCTCCTTGAACATAATATTTTTACTTGAACTTGTGTAAAACACATAGTTGTACGAAGTATATAGGTTTTTCCAAGTTTGACAAAGATAGCACCAGGGAGTTGTTTAAGAAAAACAAATTTAGCTCATTTCTTAAGAGACCTTTGATATGATATAAGCTTGAGTACATCTTATAGGTCAGACGGAAAACATGAACATTTCCTGCAACATATAATAAACATATAAATATTTGTGAAGTACGATGTGAACTTAAGACTATGTGCATATTGTCTGAGCCTTAACAAATGCTCATCAGACATAAAGCAAAACAACACTACGCTATATCATTTAGCATATAAAGTACTTACGTTTTATATGATCTGTTGTTTTAATAAAGATTATCGTCTTACAGACGAAACATGACCATATTTTATATTTTATTATTTTTAAACTCAATCAAAATTATGGATGTTTAACACATCTTACTTATAATATTATTGACAAAAAAGGCAAAAATAAGGATTGACAAAAAAGGCAAAAATAAGGAATAATATGAGAAAAGAAAAGAAAAGTTTTGTGAGGAAGATAAGTTAGGTTTTAAATAAATATGCATACATGTAATATCGAGGTTTTAGGAGGAAGGATGAAGTGAAAGAGTATCAAGAATTAAGGTATGATGGAAAAAATCCAATTGATATGTACATAAGAAAAGAAGAAGATGTTATTATTATATGTATGTGTTATGAGATAGTGAATAGGTGCATGGATACATGTAGCCATAAAAGTATACGTTTAATATTGAGAAAAATAAAAGTAGATGAATATAAAGGATACATCAAATATAGATATATGGTACCTTATGGATGATTTTAAATGTGAGATGGAATAAAAAGATTGAGAGGAATCAATAATATGAGATGATGATAGAATTTAATGAGTTCATAGATGAGACGAAGGTGATAGATATTCTTTCTATGAATAAGAATTTCACATGGTTCACACTCACTAACAAGGTCATAAGTTATGATAATAAAGCTTTGATATTGTAGATGAAATAATGGTAAGGAAATATACGACACCACATGCGTGGAAAAGAAATTTTTCTGACCATTGTCTATTATTTTTATGTGAGAGAAAAGGACACTAAACAACTTAAAGAATATTATACATACAAATAACCATAAGTTAAAATCCACCATAAGAAAAGAGAATTTTTAAAAGACTCTTAATCAATTAAAGAAAATTGGAGTTAGAGAAAATTAACTCTGCACAAATATATAAAAATGATAATACACGATTAAAAGTCAAAGAAACTACATATTAATGTGAGAATATAAAAATCTAGGTCACATGTTACAACTTTAATATATACACATTTTAGTAGATTGTTGAACAAAATGTAAAAAAAAAAAAAAGTCTTTAATATACTATAAGATTTAAATATTCTTACATTCAACAAGTACAAATTTTAATGTATCAAGATATTTCAAACTAAAAAATATTAAAAAATTATAACAAACACATAGGAAAAAACTTCTTACATTTTATGAAATTATCTAGTAACTTTTTTCTAGTTGTATTAGTTATGTTGCTTAATTATATTTAAAAAATTTAGATTTATTAGAACAAATATGTAGGAAGTCTTTCATAACTATTTTCTAAAGTTATATACATATTTAATTATTTAAATAACAAACACAATTTTGTAAACATTATTTTGTTAACTAAATCTATTAATCTTAACTTTTATAAAATTATATATTTTTCTATTTTGCAAATATATTGTATTTAGTATGTTATAACTTTGTTCTATACTTTATTCACGTTGTAAATAACATATTAATAGATATAGATCATTAATTTGTTGACATTTAATATTATAGTTATGATAATATTTATTGATTATTTTTACCTTTCTTTCATTTCTTTATTTCTTAATACTTTATATAGGTCAAAATATTAATTTTAAAAAATATATTATTTAAAAATTAACTATATATTAAATATAATAAATTATTAATAATTATAATAAAATAACATTAACATTTTTGTTATTATAAATTCAACATACATCATGCTATTTTACTCATAACATATATGTTATAATATCTATGAAAGTATCATCTATAACTTTCACATCTCACATCTTGAGTTATTCTCCATAAACAATTTATTACTTATTTAATGAAAATACTTGATAATAATATATTTTTTAAGAAATAAATATTCTTTTTAGATGAAATTGTCTTTGATGAATTTTCATAACAAAAGTGAATATAATTTCATATGTACTTGAAAAAAGAGACAAATATTTTCTATAAAGATATTTCATCATGGTAAATTAGTTGACATAGAATCTATGTATTAAAGTTTTATAGATAAAATATTTTGAAGAGTAACAAGAATGCACCTAAGTATTCAATTTCAATTTTTAATATATTGTTCTTTATGTGTGCACCTTTACCTTTTCAAGATTATAATCCATGCCTTGTGGTCCCACACTTTGGCTTGGTCAAAACACTCCGTACTCAGTTCTGTCATGGGACTGTACCTATTGCATCAAACGAATCATCACGTTTTTCTCTTATTTTTATATTTTCCTATTATGTATCTCTTTTTCTTTTTTGCATTGCGTGTCTCCTTTTTCTGCAAAGTATTACTCTTTTTCTGAATCAGATTTGACCCTTTTTATTTTCCTTTTACACTTATTTTCTTATCTTATTTTTATTTCTCTTTCTTTTCCATTCAGCATTTGGTATACATATATCCTATGGATTTGGGCTTGCTATTCACACACCAAATTTGTTGTTCCCACCGTCCATATCACGAAACTAATTTTCTACAACATAAAACATAAAACTGTACCAAACATATTTACGTTAGGATTTATCTATTGTACGGTCACTCACAGTCGTCAAGATGTTACAGAAGCTGCTGCTAATTGGCTTTACGGTACGTTGTTACTAGGTTACGTGTGTTCAGTAATATTTTTTTGATGACAGACATATTTACCGAGTTAAAATTGTTCTTTTGAAACCAACGACGCAAGCAAAGAGTAACCTTTGTTCAAGGTTAACTTTTTTGCATGAAAAGTAAGTTTTGGAATGCCAAGGTTTGAAGATGTATGAACAGTAACGAAAAGGGTTGACAGAAGAAAGAATAAAATATAGAAAAGAGTGAGAATGAGGAACTGCTAGAAGCAACAAGAAGTGAGTGTGTGGTGATTGAATAAAACGGTGGGAGAGTTTGAAGAGAGGAGATAGAAAGAGAGAAAGAGGGAGATGATGTGAGGCCACGTGACAAGAAGAAGATGGAAGCGAACCTTGGTTACCTCACCTCTCCACTTGACACATTCTTGGCCGACTCTCTCAAAAGCTCTACCACCACGCCAGCACCGTGGCAGCTTGCGTGCCACACACAACCAAGCAAAGCATTCAACCTCCCAAACAGAGCCACCCCTCCCCCCAAGGAATAACTCCTCCACCACCAACCCTCTTTCTTTATAACCATGAGCAACCTTAACCCTAAACCCTAGTTACCTTTTATTTATTCTTCTCCCACCGAGTGCTTTACCAAAAACAGAGCACTGGATCATGGATGGGGTTTCCAGGGAAGCCCAGATGTCGATCGCAGCTTCTTCCATGTTTCCTGGCTTCAGATTCTGTCCCACGGATGAGGAGTTGATTTCTTATTACCTTAGAAAGAAGTTGGACGGCCATGAAGAGAGTGTTCAAGTGATTTCTGAGGTTGAGCTCTGTAAATACGAGCCTTGGGATTTACCAGGTCAATACTCTCTCTCTCTCTTTTTCTCTCTGTTCATTTCTGAATCCAAGCTTTTTGTTCATTGTTTGGGTCTGATTTCACGTGTCTTCACTGATTAGTTTTCTCATAATAGAGAAATTGTTTGATAATTTTAGTCTTAACTTATGTCTATATCAATATGACATGTAATAAGTCGGAAGTTGAAAAACTTGAATAGTGTCATACGCGTAGTATTGGTGATAGTTATGGTCGTATGGGGTCCAAGACAAGACAACCCTGTTAGGTTTAGTTGGTAGATATTTTGATTCCATTTTAGATTTTGAAACATATCTCATTTTCAAAAACTGAGTTATAAGGTTGGAGATTTCAGGGCAAGTAAATTAGTTTTGGTATAATTGAAAGCAGAGGTTTTCAATTGTTGACTAGACACAGTTGATGCTGAAAAATAGAAAATAAAAATAGTCCATGTGGGGTGGGTGGGAACTTCTAGTTTGTGTTGTGTGTGAGTAGGACAGTGGCAACTAAATCGAAATTTGTCAACTTTATATACTAATACAAAATTTTGTGGAGAACTTCTTTCTTATGCAAGGCTCAAGGTGAACAGAGGCATTCCACCTAATTTGTGCATTGTGTGAATTTGAATTGAAGTGCTGATCATTGTGTTGAACCCCTATGTAAAACGCACACATATTTTACATGAATCAATTTGCCTGCAGTGTTAAAATTGTTAAAAGTCAATTGCTTCTTGTCAAGTTACTAGAACATGTATGAGTTGGAAAGACATAATTAAATCAAACGTGATCTTCACAAATAATTATAAACTTTTTTTACGGTTGTTTTGTATCTTCCTATCTCATAACATGTTATCATGGACCACATTTAAGTAAAAGGATTCTTACCCTTGAAAATTTTGATTCTATTAGCATCCTTGAGTCTGGCAAAAGCAAAATTGAGTTAATGCTAAAAATATGGTCTAGGACTTCAAGGGTGCCGTGAAATTGCATGATTCAGGCTATATTATAGTAATTTGAATTGTTTTTTTGAATATAATGGAAATAATAACACAATAAAACTATTGGACAGAAGTGTTTACTTAGAAACCCTTTTAAGATTTCGGAAAGTTTTCAAATAATTATTTTGTTTGATGACTTGACGTCTTTATTCAATTTGAAATTTTAAGTATTGATCATAAATTCTTAGTGTTCGAATTGCCAATGTTCTTTTAGTATAAATCTGAAAATGAATAAATTAAAAAAAAGCTATATACATTAGCTCATGATTTGACTTACTAATAATACTGGTTTGAAACCAGCCAAATCGTTCATTCAATCAGATAATGAATGGTTCTTCTTCTCTCCCCGTGGAAGAAAGTACCCAAATGGTTCACAAAGTAAAAGGGCAACTGAATGTGGGTATTGGAAGGCCACCGGCAAAGAGCGTAATGTAAAGTCAGGTTCCAACGTTATAGGAACAAAGAGGACTTTGGTGTTTCACTTGGGGCGTGCCCCTAAAGGGGAGAGGACTGAATGGATCATGCACGAGTACTGCATCAATGACAAGTCTCAGGTGAATACTTGTTACATTATTCTAAGACAAATGTTACTAACACACCCTTTAACATATTCCTTTAAAGATTGAAACTTTTTGAAAACTAGAAATGCCATTCACAATTTACGTGATCTAGATAGTAAATTTCAGCATAAGTCACATGAATCGGATTCATGGATTCTTAGTTCTACTATGTATTTGCAGGATTCTTTGGTGATTTGTCGGCTGAAGAGGAACACAGAGTTCCGTTTGAGCGATCATTCGAATAGAGCTTCTTCAAGTCAAAGGCATCAAGTGAATTCACACGAAAGTGGTTGTGCCATCTCAGAAGGTGGTGGTATAGATCAAAGGGATGGTTGTGAGCAGGAGAAAGAGGTAGGATGCAGCTCCAAGAGGAGCTGTAGCAGTTACGGTTCTCCTTCCAATGAGCAAATGGATTCTGTCTCGGAATCGAATCATCGACCAGTTAATGAAGCCACATTGACAGAATCTTCAGATCAAAGAAAGGTATATATTATTAGTAGAGAAGTTAATTGGTTTTAGATTGATGGAGAAGTTTATCCATTTGTTTGCCTTGCAGGAGGTGTATGAAGAGGATTGTTATGCTGAGATACTAAAGGATGATATCATAAAATTAGACGAATCATCAATCTCAGCAGAGGCTCACACACGAGGACAAGAACCTGCACAAATGCATCATCATGCACAAGGCACAGCACAAAGGAGGATAAGATTAAGAGTTGGGAAGTCAAAGCGTTCTTCTCCTGCAGTGGTTGGTTTCCCAAGCACAATAATGCAGTCGTCAAAGAGCACCTTCTTCGCCGGAGTAACCAACAGTTTGGTGGCACTTGTTTTCTTGGTTTTCACTTTGATATTTTTGGTGTTTGTTGGGTGGAGTCAAACAAGTGAAGTGTCAAGGGGGTGTAAGTTATGACCAATTTGTAAATCGCTTCTTTCCTAATAGTATGTTGCATTAGATTTCGTGTACGAATGAATGATGGGGTTTGTAGTGGATGGGGTTTCGGAATTTGGGAAGGATAAGGATTTTTTTTAATAATATATAAAAATATATTACACACGTGGCAAGAACCATTTTTATTAAGACACGTGCAGCTGAGAGTTTTTTTTTGTTGAAAAAAATAATTGTTTTTTACAACAGTAAAATTATAAACTTTTCGGTGCATCTATCATGAAATATAAATATTAATTTAACCTAAAGTAAGGGGTTGCGGGAAATAATAAAAATAAATAATTTGTTAGAAGTGCGGTATAGGGTAGCATTGGTGTTCCGAGGCGCACCGAATCAGCGCTTTGGTCTTGGAAGTTACTTCCGTAAATGGTTGAGAGAGAGAGAAGAAAAGTGGAAAGTTGAAAGAGAGAGAAAGATCGAGGTGCAGGTGCAGTTTTTGGGTAGAATCTCTTAACTTCCGAATTTGATTTGCGTAGTGCTTCGCTTCCTCTGTTCCCAATTCACTCGACAAATTGCCTTTTTCCATTTCCCCTAACCTCGCACTCCCAACTGTTGCCAACCGATAATGAATTTAGGGTTTCCTCACTCACATCCATCTGTAAGTCTTCCTCTTCTTCTTCTCCTTAAGTTAATTGCACTTATATGCTGATCATGATTTCTGTGCGATTCCACGATCTCAGTAACCCTAATTTCAGTGCTAATTTTAGGAATCACGAATTGAACTGATTGAGTGTGTTTTTTTGTGGTTAATTGACTTTGAATTTTGAGCAGGTGCTAGCTCTGTAAGCAGGAACCATGTCGAGGCCCATGTTGCTTGTCTTCTTGCTGATTATACTTATAATCACCTCGCAGTTCGAGTGGAAGCAGCAGCTTGTGGCCGATGTTGACTCCAACCCCGCTGTATCTCAGAAGCAGCATCAGATTTCTAAGGCTGAAGAAACCGTAAAGGAGAAGGTCTTGTGCTTTAAATTATAACTCTCTATTGATATACCAGTAGCTTGTGTTGTTTGACTTAGTATCTGTCTCGTGTGGTGTTCTTATTTTGGTAACAGTTTTGATTTGTGCTTCTGTTTGTCCTGCACCTTGCATGAGGTACATTTCAATTATAATAATCGAGTAAGGAAAATTTTCCCGCTGAGAGAGGTGTTGAGATTGTAGCACAGATGGTTATTGTTGCTACGGTAATATATATGTTTGGATGAGTGTTTATGTACTTGGTTGTGTTGGGTTGGATTGGATCTATTCATGTAATTATGCTGTACATGAATTTTTCATTGTCGGTAGGTTCAAAGTCCTCGACCATATTCCTTTTGTTGTTCACTCATTCTTTATTATCAAATATTTTGGTGATTTCTTGGAGGGATGAAGGGGAGTTTGGTGTTCACTTTGCAAGAATCGTTTTTATGTAGTCTTGTGGCCTTACACCCCCTCTCTCTTTCCCCTTAAAAAGAAGAATAACACCCTGCAAAATCAGTTGAGACAATATGTATCCAGAATTTTATAAATTTCATGAAATCAAGATGAGTAATCTGAGCTTAGTAGCATGTAAGGAACCTGTAATTAAACTAACACAAATATGTAAAATTCTTATCTGCACTTTTATTATTAATAATAGCAAGTGCTTTCCGGTTATAGAGATCTGGAAGCTAATAAGAATAAGATTATATGTATGAAGAAGATGCAGAAAGGTATTGGCTTGAAGGAAGAGAGGGATAGTGGAATACTTTCCAAGTGCAGTCTCCACTTCCATTCATTTAGTGCTTTAACCCTTCTTGATTCAATCGAAATCCCTCAAGTTGGTGTTAGTTGCTTTCCTTGGTTAGCTCCTTTTCAATCCATGATTTCTTGGATCTACATCCATGAGTCACCTGTTTTCCTTGCTAACCACCTCTGATTCCTGATGTGCTTTGGTGTGGTTTTTGTCATCTTGTGCATATGGCTAAGGAAAGTTTTGGTAACTTCCAGTTGGATTCATCTGGAGTGGTCGGGTTCTGTTCCATATAATTCTTTCAAAATAAAATAAGTCATCTTTGTGTGACAGAAAGTTTTATGCCCTTTCTGTGGTTTGTGGGAGGTTCCCAACTTCCAACGTTATCATTCTGTCTTAAAGACTTGCATGTTTGTACTTTATATAATTATGACTGGAATAGTATGCCAATTTAAAACTCACTGAGGAAACAGTGATACGGCCATACATATATGGACATAGTTTTGAATATCTCATTTTCGAAACTTGTGCACATTTAGAAGATTTATTAGTGGTTATTGGCTAATGGAGCATAGAATGTTGCAACTCATCCATTGAATATTCCGATATGTTGATCAATTGTTATATAAAAGATTAGTATAGAGTAATTTTGAGAACTGTAAGTAATTCTTACTAAGTACTAAGACATTTAACGTGACACAAAATGAGATAGTTTTATTGTGGCTTATCTTCATTGTTCATAACTAGTATTATATTCACACACTGTCCTCAATTTTTACGCCATTTATCATGTTATAATTTCTCTATAATTCAGATTCAAAAGTGATGAGTATTATTTACTGAGAAAAACGGAGCTAAGCTCCTCACAGCATAGAAAATAAACTAGAAACTAGGAAAGAATAAATTCCAACAATGTTATACGAAGTTGACTGGAACAATCTGTTCTTCTCACTGAAAAAACCTCCCCCAATACCCAACTTCAATCTTGCACCAGTGGAGCCAGCTTCATCAATATCCCCAGGTCTGCTGAACACGGTACGGATTCATATAGTTTGTTATCTAGACAGCCTGGACATTAATAAGCACCTCTTAGTCAGCTTGTCGAAGCAGAGCATGAGCTTGAACTGCTCCTGTGCTCTTCATGGATTTTGTTTGCTTTAAGCTCATTAATAATTAATGTAATTGACCCAATAGTGATCTCTTGAAAGTGAGCCACGAGGTGCACTTAGTTCTCCCTCTATTGAGACTAGCATCATGTCCTCCAAACAAATTGCACCCGCCACCACCTTCTCATCGATTGAAATTTGATTAATCTCTGTATCACCCAGCCTGGTATATCCATATGGATCTTCACGGGTGAAATAAGGTACCTCAAGCCCTTTTCCTCCAATCCTACCGATCTTTCTCTTTTGAAATGAGCCAGACTCGCACACAGCTTTTTCATCATCTCCCCCATTGACTTTCAAAGAGCTTCCTGCCACTTACCCTGCATATGTCATCCTTCATTTCAAAGCTTCAACTTGACCTTTCATCCTCGTAGATACCATTCAGCTCCTAGGACTAGGAGCTCTGATACTACACTCAATAGAGATTAAGAAGTGATGAGCATTATTTATTTTGATAAACGGAGCCAAACTCCTTACAGCGGTGAAAATCAACTGGAAACCAGGAAAGAACAAATTTCAGCTATTGTCACCCAGCGGTGCACTCCACCCGTCTCACCCTTGCTCTAAAATATTCTACTTCCCCATCCTATTTCAGTCTTGTATCCTGAATGGCACCTGTTCCATTCAGTTATGATTCCTCCCTGTTTCCACAAATTGCGTTTCCATTTTTCTCGTTTCTGTTATCCTCTTCATCTTCCACATTCCCCGAATCTACCTCTGAACCAATATATTACCATTGGTCCCATTTCCATCTCCACTTATTATAACATGAATTATGTGCCTATTCCTTGCTCCAAAAATTACGACGGAATTGTCCATACTATGCTATTTTAATCGGATATTTACTGATGTTTTTCTTGAAATGGATGTTCTTGGCCGCAGATTATTTTAGTTCAAGAGAAGAATATTCGAAGATTGAATGAGCTAGTGCGGCATCTCCAGGAACAACTGCAACAGTGTAGAGGACGCAATGGAACTATGAATGGCACTGTAAGCCCTCTAGCTGAGCGGATTCTTGAGCTTGAGCGACAGCAAATTTTAGAGGATTAAGCAAACGCAGCAAGTGCGGTAATGATGTTCTTCGTTATACTCGAGCTGTGAAGTTGTTCCTTAATTCATTTGGAGGGAACGTTGTAGAAGATTTGCTCCTGGTTTGAATAACGATTTTTAACCCTATATCAATGAAAAGTGCAGTGTTCGAATCTTGTTAAAAATCTTGTTGAATGGTATAGAAATATTATCTTATACTGGTTAGATCGTTTCTGTAGTTTAACATTTTCATTTTCTCTCTTGATCTCTACTACTACCGTCCCTTTCGCACATATCAGGTTAGCAGTACATGAATAATCCAAATCTTATTAACAGGTTATATCAAACAGACTGACTTATTTGATCCGTTTAACCATCCAAAAAATGAAAAAAAAATATTGTTGGTTTGTAATTTTTTTATGATATTTTAGATTTCAATTATTTTCCATTGATGACTACTTCCTGCTTCTTACCGATAAACATAAATGGCTGTTTTTAATGAGATATCTTCATCTATAAGATTTAAGCTCATAATATTTCTTTAACAAATTTGAGTTTGGTTTTATTTTATCTACGATATTTAAACTCAAAAGAGATCTTGTTTCGATATAGTTCACTTCATCCTACAAGATTTGATTTGTTTGAGACCACTTCTCTATTCTTGGCGTTTAGTTTTTACTTTAGTCGCTGTAAATTTGTAATTAAAGCAATGTAGTGAAGGCTAGTAGCCTATTTACTTCTTCAATCTTGCGTCTATGATTTAATTAAAAAAGAAAATACGTCACATTATTCATTTTCATGTTAGCAGGGAAAAAATGATAGATACATAATGCCAGCCAATAACCAAGTAATTTAATTTTGATTTATATTAGTATCAAATAATCCCAAAGTGGCTTCACATATACATACACACAAAGCTTAATTAAACTTTAGCTCTATAACCGCACAATGGCTACCTGACCTCTCAGATTAACCATTGTGTATATCACGATAGACAACGAATAAAATTAATGTAAACGCAAAATGTAGCAAAATAACTAATCCATACAAAAATTTAAATCCATTTAAAAAATTAGTAAAAACATGAAAAACTCAATAAGTTAATTAAGAATTAATACATAAATTATTAATACTAAATAAACCTACAATTTAAGAATTTGAATTTTCTGTTAGATTTTTTTATTGTCGTTGTATCATACCTTTAAATACATTAATTTTGATATTTTAAAATATATTAAAAAAATTTAATAAATGAACTGATTTTGAAATTATAATAGAGAAACAATGCCAAGAATTTGATAAAGAATCTAGACTGAAGCTTAAGCTAGTTTGATAACTTAGAAATTTATGATACATTTATTTCAATCCCTGCTTATAAATGTTTATGGCTATTAACTATACATATTTGCTTTATGAGTAATTCACACATTTACTTTATGAATTCAATCACATTTAAGTGATAAAATAAGAGTTATTTGGTCATAAAACCATTTCTAGCTTGTTCATATTTAAGAATAATTAAAACTTCAGGCGTAAGTTTAAAAAGGAGATTTGGAATCCAAAACGCTGATTCTTTCCTTTGCTTTGGATAACATACTTTTTCCAATTACATTATTATACCAAACTTTCAGGCTCAGCACATGAACTCTGTAATGCAAATTCAATTCATTAAGCAAAGTACAAGAACTTTTGATGGTCCAATAGAACGATAACGTGAGCGGCTTACTTCAAGATAGCTTTCGTAATTCCAAATCAAATTTTTTTCCATACACCCAATACCAAAACATTAATAATGGCAGGCAAAAATAAAACCTCTAAATTTCATAGTCAAACATCTTCAACGAAAAATATCATATAATAAAGGACATTTAATTTAAGATCCAGAAATTTATTTATACTATACTCATGAAGTCTGAAACTTAAGATGTCAAATGATAAGAATAAAAAAATATTTTTCATTTTATAGAAGTTATACATACATTTGAAGTTCAAATAAAAAGATATTAAAAGTGTTAATCATATAAATCTTGTAAGAAAATCTTAAAAATAATATATCTTAGTATGACTTATAAAAAGTAAAACAAGATTTTATAATATGAGGTTTACCTTGAAGGTGGTAATCAAATTCATAAAAATTGGTGGAAAATACCATGCAGGAATAGTTACGTAATTTCAGAGACTCTCATATTACATGTAAATTAAAATGATTTTTCTAACTAAAATAAAAAACCTAAATAGAATCCTAAAATTAAGGTGTCTCATCAGTGCATTTTAATCATTTATTAAATATCACATGAGTTAAATGGAATGCAAGTTTTGATGTCTCTTATAAAAGATATGTGATTTGTTAAACAACTTATTAGATACATAAATAAACAAACACTAAATTGCAAATGGTTAAAGTAGAAAAAAAAATATAAAAATAACCATGTGGGCGAATTAATTTTTAGAGTTTTATATTTGCAAATAAGGTTTCTTTCTTGACATAAGTATATTTTCTTAAAATTTTACCCATAAAAGAAAGAAGAGAAAGGGTAAGAGAGAGAGAGAGGGTAGAAAGAAAGTCAATGAAATAATTTATTTTTCTCTTGAAAAAAATCAAAGAACATTTAAAAAGAAAAGTAAGGTAACGTCGGTCTATTATTTATGAAAATAATTAATTTCAATATCTGACAGAGTTTTCTATTTTATAGGATGATTATTAGAAAAATATTTAATTTACAAGGATTGCTTGAAGCTCACCATTAACAACTCAATCTAAGAAACACTGAGATGAAATTAAGGAAGAAGAAGTGGCATTGGTGACAGCATATACAAGAAAAACACAGGAAACACTGCTGCACACCAATCTTTTATTCCAGAAATGGGTGTTGCTGATCAAAGAAAGCCACATAAATATTTTATAAGAGAATCATACACTTCTATGTTTGTGAATTTAAAATGGGATCACTTTGCCATGAAAGTCTCACTTTTCAATCATCTAGTATAAGGTTTAGGTAATTAGAAACGCAATTTGAAATCACCTTATTAATATTCAATGTTCGGAAAACATTAAGGAAGGAGAACATCACTATATTTCCTAAATAAGACTTATATTGAATAGAACAAGGTTCAGTTATAAAGGATTTTTCTGAAAATCATTTACCGGTAACCTAATTAAATATAGCAAATCATAGAGGCAATAAATTGGGTCCAGTTCAAATAATGCATACACAAGACCAGGTGCCATTGCATTCTGCACCCCATGGTCTGAATCTGCACCCCCAAAGGGTAATGAAATGTCAAAAATACCACCAGTACACATTTATAAAACGCTATTCTGAACTGGGTGGTAATTCAAGAAAGTCTCGGATTACACCGTCTAAAACTTACTTTAAAGTTTTGTATACACTATGATGTACATTCGAAAATATATTTTTGTAATCTGTAATCTATAATATATTTTCAGATCTAAAAATAGAATATGTATTTTGAAATGTATGTATTTTAAAATATATTAATACATTTTAAACTATACTTTTAGAATTTATTTCTAGATTCTGAAATTCATTCAAGAGTTATATTTCAGAATATATTAAATATATTATAGAATGAATATTTTGTAATATATTTATAAATTAACAAATATATTATAAAATATATTAATATATTTCAGATTGTATATTTTAGAACACATTTTAAATGATAAAATTAGAAATTTAACTTTTATCAGGATGCAGTATCAATATATAAGGGTGCAGGATGGAATGGCCAAGACCAGGTTGAACTCTGAACCAAAAAGATCAGTCAACTAGTCTACCATGAGGGGTTAGGTTCATTCCAGAAAATATAGGGCAAAAAATAATTAGATCCATTTGGTCTAGTGTGTTTGTTACTTTCAAAGGGGAAATGTTCTAACAAAATATAGTAGAAAATAGAAAACATGATAATGATGACAGTGACTGCATTAAATCGTGAGAGATTTTCTTCCAAGCTTCAATCTCCAATAATGAGGTGGAAAATTAGTTTTTTCTTATTGTTAAAGGAGTGTCCTCTTTTTAGCTTTTATATTCAAGAGTAATTTTGTGAAAAGCCATAGTTGCTTTTAACGGTAAGTGTTGGGAACATTGTCCTCTTTCTTTTAACCAAAAAAAAAGTTACTGGGGAAGCTAAACCTTAAAAAGATATCTTCATTACAATTTCAAGCGTAGGGTTTTATAAAATTTTGTCATTAAAATATATTGGCATGACATAAATTTAATACATTAAGTTTTAAAAAGATTGTGACTTATAAAACTAAAAGAAAATATTTTTAAAAGATTAATCATTAAATAAAATATTAATTAAAAGGAAATATAGAAGAATAAAAAATATAATATAATAACTTTTTCTACAAATATCACCTATATACTAAACCCAATAAGATAACATATATGCAAGTTTTAAGAGAAACGGAGAGTAATCGCAATGCATAACAGTGTCATGAAAACCAGAACACAGTTTCTTTTTCTTTTTAAATCAGATTGGTACTTTGAAAATTGCTAAAAGTCAAACATTCAACAAGCCTTTTGACAAGTTATAATCATACAATCACTAGTTGAAATAAAGAGATGATAGTGTGAACAAAGAAAGTAAATAAAACTCAACGATTTCCATTAGTTTGACAAAGACACGCATCTTACATATTATTTATAACAATTGAGTATAGTTTCTGAAGACTTTATGCTTTCAACTTTTCTTCGCTTCGCTTTTTTTTCCCTTAAGATTCTACTTGCTCCAGCTATTATAACGACCCTTTCAAGTTTCAAACTATAATTTGGTCTGATTGAGACTTTTAATCTTTCTTTATATTTTTGTTATCAACACTTTTTAACGGTGTAAAAGTTTTTCGCACAAAAACAACACAAGTCCTAAATGGTTTCATTGCCAAAAGAAAGAATTCTCCAGTGATTTGATTTCTTTATGTAGTATACCTGATCGAGGCAATCGATTGAGCTTATGAATCTTAAGAAAATATTGATGATAAGTATTTAAAAATCTAAAATGACAAATAAGTATTAAATTATTAAAATTAATTAAATATTACGTTAAACTAAATAAATATATTAACTTAAAAAGTCATGATAATCTATACTTATTATGAATAGTGTTCTCATTCATCTTTATAAATAAATTGATGACATCTTGTGAAAAATGCATTTTCAAAATTATTAAATACTCACCGGAAAACTTTTTTCACATATCTATTCTAATTGAGATCCGGCTAGCAGAATTGATCAGAGCGAGGAAGACATCGTACAAGAATACTTTATATCCAAGTATTCTGTGTTTTTGGTCAAAGACTCAATGTTTCCTTCAAAATCACGTTTAAATTAACTTGCTTTTAATATTAAAAAAAAGTCTTCCGACATAAACTGCAGCATTTCAAACTCAGTTTTAATGGAAATTAATATTGCGAAATGAACATCATCTAAATCAAATTTGCCAATACTTAGTCAAATAAACAGTGAATTCAATTGTAGGTTATGGTAACCCTAAACCCTGCATGAATAAGCTGCCTTGAGGATTCACTTTTTGTTTTTCATAGACAAAGAAAATGCATTAAGAGAGGAGAGGAAGGAGAAACACAGCACAAAGGGTGCCAAGATCCAGCACCAAGAGTACTATTACAATTAAAGAGATGAGGCATAACCAAAGGGAAAACCCTAACATAGTAAGACAAAGACCAAAATAAGAGGCATCAAGTGCCTCACTAACCCAACCTATAAATGGTCTACGATTCGGACAGATGGAGTAGTCGAAAACTGACAGCAATATTTATGTTGGGTACGTAGCAGTAGTTGATCGTTAAAAGATTCATACGGAAACAACAGGAAAAAGGAAGTTCAATCATTGCTATTACCAAGTTTAGGTTTTTGACAAGTTATGTATCATACAGGTTTTGAAAGGTAACAATATATTGCTAAATTAAGAAAGATACCAATTCTAGCATCACTATTGTTGCTTGGTTAATCACACGTACAGTTTTCCAACTCCAAGGCTAAAATATGTGGTCATTGTGATTACTCACATGGAACTCCCACCCACCACCTATCAAAATATAGACTACAAAATACTTCTTTGACACGTAAAAGTTAGAAAGATATGATAAATACTGACGATATATTTAGAAAAAATGAGGTGTATAAAATCACTCTCAACCAATAATTAAGTATTGGACTAAAACCTCGAAAGGGAATATGAACTTCAAATCAGACCTGAACGTTACAGTAAGTGTTTGTAACCTGACAGCTCCCACACATTGCATCACATGCAGCCTGCACGGCAATACAGCAGCATTTATTTCACCAATACCCCATCGTCGAACCAGACACAGTGCAGAAGGTTTTGTATATGATTATCGTAACTATCCAACCAAAGGAGTAAAATTAAAATAAGCTAATTAAGCTTTTAGTGTTTATATATGTTGTCTAGGGTTTAGGATTCACTATCTAAAATATCTTTCATAATTATATACATTAGATAATACAAGGTTATTTTAATATAACTAGGTTTTGAATATTTATGCTACCTATAACAGTAGACTCCAATAAAATTGCTTCCTATGAAATACATTATGTTTTCAGAAAAAAAAAAAATACAAATTAAGAGAGGAGACCGTGATTGAATTAATATTTATAGTATTAAAATTTGATTTGACGAAAATTTATAGTTTGTTCAACTGTTCAACTATACGCATGGAATAGTCAAATTTGGCAATTTACGGATCCAATTAGTTTCACCAAACGAAAATATCCTGTGGATTGTATGGTCCAAACAGTTCAATATTCCCAAGCCGATCACTATTCTGCATCATTATTCAATGAAATGAATAAATACGGTCGAAGACTTTTCAATCTATACTCAACAACGTAAACATACACGCGTGTAAGAAATCCTTTTTCCTCGTGTGTTAATTAGAACAAAGAAAAGTAATAGTAATGTCTAACTGGATAAACATGCAGATTTTCGCAATCAATGGAATAGTATTTTCAGAGCTGTTCCTCATCCTGTTCCTGTTCCTACAAGCTTAGTTGTTATGATTTTCTATCTTATGGTTGGCTCCTTCACTAACCACAATAATTAAAATTGACATTTAAAGTCAAACACATCCTCTCTCTATATCTGGAATCTCTTTTCCTCGCTGCTTCCTTGCTCTTTAAATCCTCTATATAATGATCACTTTCACTTACCAAAAACAAACTAAATAACCCTTTTGTTGCTCTATGCATGGCTCTTTTGGCCATGTTATCAAACCCCATAAACCTAGCTACCTGATTCTTCTGGGCTTGTCCTGTGATTCTTTTCAATCATTATTTAAGTGAATTTAGAACTTCTATAGTACTTCTTTCATGTTAAGAAGTATAAAATTTTCATCTCTTACACTTCTTTGTTGTTAACATCGTATTTATAGATTCATTAGGAAATTTTTTTCTTAACAAAAGACAAAGATGAGTAATGAGAGAGGAAGGAGTCCTAAGCTGGAATTTGAGCTGAGCTTGTCCCCACCAACAACTGCAAACTCATCATTAGCCAACCCACCATCGTCATCATTATGTTTGTATTCATCGGATCCTGAGTCATGCGTGTCTTCTGAGACCAATGAAGAGATAAGGTCCATGCTCCTCGTTGGTTGTCTTCGATGCCACATGTACGTGTTGTTTTCGAAGGATGATCCTAACCCCAAATGCCCCAAGTGCAAGAGTACTGTTTTGCTTGATTTCCTTAATAACAAGCAAAACACCAACCAAACAACCACCAAGTTCTAGTGGATGCAACTGTTGCAGAGTTACCCTCATTGTTAGGTTGGTTAACAACACACAATACTTTTATTTTATATAAGATTTATTCTGCCTTCTGTTGTTGTATAAAAGAAAATTATATGTATGACAAACATTTCATGTAAAAATAAAATTCGCTTTGTATGTTTAGGATTTCAATAATTTTATATATATTTACATGGTTGCATATAATTTTCTTTGTAGGGTAGCCTAATAAATAAGTTTCAGAGTTTTGTACAGATGTCTAAATAAGGGCCATTTCTGTTTAATTTCAATTGGTTATTGTAAGTGTTCTCTATATATTCAACTATATTTCTTAAAAACTATTAACAAATGGAATTTCCGTCTCTAATGTCATATAAAGTAGTGATAAAAAAACATTTTATAAAGTTAAAAAAGTTGAATTCTTAAGGTTCATTAATCCTCTAATTATATTTCAATTAATGACAAAAAAAAAACCACAAGTTTCTCCATAAAAATATTTTCGCGTAACTACAATTTTAGTGTCTTATTGCATGTCATTTAATAACAACTAACGTTTTAACATTTAATTAAGCTTAATTAAATTTTAAATCTTTTGTAAATTTGAATATTTTCAATTTAGTTCTTATTAATTTCTTTTTCTATTAAGTATTCAAAATTTGTATATTTTTTAATTAAGTCTCTACCATTTAATTGAGTAATGTGAGGAGTACGTTATCTACTATCTTGATACCTGTATCAATTTATTAAGAAATGTGAAATTTTGTAATTAATATAAAATAATATTATTAACTACAAGTGATTTTATTATTTTCATTAAAATTGTGTTAGATAATAAGATCGTCCTTTTATGACTTTTATATCATCACCTAAAACTGTTAAATAATTGTATGTCACCGCCTTTAATCTAGATGAAAACAACAATCACTTGTTCAGAAAGTAATAAAAGTTACTTTTTTAATATTAATTGCAATATTATTTTATATTGATCACAAAACTTTACATTTATTAACGCCTAGAGACACTAGATAAGATGATTAGTTAAAATAACACCCATATTACCCAACTAACAAAAAAATTTAAGGAAAAATATTCAATTAAAAATTTAAAAATCTTGGATACTTAATACACCAACAAAACTTAACAGGAATTCGAGTGAAAATAATCGTATTTATGCTGAACTTGATACTTAATTAAGTTATTAAATTTAAAATAATAACTAGAAACACAAATTTCTAAACAAACAAAACAACTAAAATTTTTGGAGTTGTTAACTAGTGATTTAAATTTAGTTATTAAAATTAGTGGTAAATTCAATCACTAAGTGTTGCTGAAAATTAATATTTTTTTTTCTAATTACAAATCATGTTCTAAGCATTTTGGGAAGAAAGTATTTATCAGTATAAGAAATGGTGAGAATTAGCTTCCGAAAGTCAAAAGTAAATGTTAGTAGAGTGGGTTAAACTCATGTTAGACCCACACTAATTTTAATAAAAAAAAGTTTTTTAAAAAGTTGAAGATTTGTGTCAATTAAGTCGATATTCACTAGAAAATTAGCTTCCAAATTATAATGTGAGCCAAAGGCGGACACTAGAAGAGTGAGCTAAGTTCAAGCTAGACTCACTCTAATTTTATTTAAAAAAGTTTTTAAAAAACTAAATATTTGTGTTGATTAAGTGGACGTTCACTAGGAAATTAGCTTCAAAATTATAATGTGGGCAAAAAAACGAATGTTAGTAGAGTGGCCTAAGCCCACACTAATTTTAATATAAGATTTTTTAAAAAGTTAAATATTTGTCTCAGTTAAGCCAATATTTAAATGAATGTTAAAAAAAATTAAAAGACAAAATATCTAAAAACTTGAAAGCCTTAGGTGTATGGGATGGTAAAAGAATTAAATAATAATTATTAAGTGTTGATCTAGCTATTCTAAGCTACCTAATATATAAAAAGTATTGAGTATTAATAGTTGATAAAAAAAAAAAAAATTAAATAAGGGAGCATTAAGGGTAAGTGGCTTTTTACTTTTTCTCTCACTTTTCCTATTGCCTTTTTCGCCTTCTAAGAATGGACAAAATCTCCTATTATGGTTTCTCTAATAGTTTCAATCCACCATTTTCTTTTAGATATAATAATTTTATGGTTTTTTTTATATAGGTTGGAATAATTTTATTACTTCCTATTTATATAATTTTTTTACTGATTAAAAAAATTTGTTACTATTTCATTATCATTAGATTTCTCAATCTTTTATATTCTGTGATTTGACTATTCACGATAATAAAATGTATTTGTATTTATTGATTTGAGACGATTTGTTGACACAAAATTATAAGGTATATTATATATTTATCTTTAGAGAATTGTAAAGAAATGATGAGAAAGACAAGTTACATATTATGTTTATTTATTTATCTATTGTAAATCAAGAAGATAATCAATTATATATATTTTGTGTAGGATAATCAATTAATATAATTAATTACAAGTGTTTTGTGTAAGATAATTTTGATAATGAGTCTTTAAAGTTGGACTAACCCTTTATAATTATAAATGTTTATTGTTAAAATGTAATTAAAAAACAACTCAATGGTAAAGTACATACTTAACTTGTAAGAGATACAAGGTTCCATTCTTATCTTTTTTTTTTTTTTTTTTTTCATTTTTATAAATAATTAATTATATTTTATTTTAAATTAAGTTTAATACAAGAGTAAAATTATAATCTTATAATTTTATTAATTAAAAAAATTTAAATTATCAATTCCACTCATCATATTTTTCACAAACTTTTCACTTAAATTTCACCTTTTTCACTTAAATTACAAATTATTAACATATGAATTACTTACTCTCCTTTAGTTTTATTATATCTTTCAAATATTTGCGATCCAAAATTATAATATCTGTTATTAAATAAATAAAATTTGAAGTTAACCATTCTTACTTGTCAATTCCACAGTGACAGTTTCTATAAATAAAAATGTTGTAGAATAAGAGAATAAATATAAACATAATATGGAATGTTTGTTAGCTGAATAATATTGATTATCCTTTCTTTACAAGTTCTTCTTGTACATAGTTCTTTTTGCCTTTGTTCTGTTATTATTCTTCCTCTTCTGTTTGTATCATTTGATCTCCATCTTTCGTCATACAAAACATACCATTGCGGCCTATGGGGCTGCCATAAGTGGCATCCCTTCACATATTGGATCATTAATAACTCCCTACTCTTAACACATCATAGTTGAGAGATTAAATAACTTTATTAATACCGAATTAACAGAATAATATTTCAAAAATAGATTTCAACCAACAATTCTACTGCATTAAATTATGTCGCTGCATCTGTGACTTATCTTCTTCACCCTGTTTCGTGGCTCTTCAAAATGAAAGCAATTTATTACCAAATCATATCAAAATAAATAACTACATGACTATTGTCAACAAAATAACTGTAGGGTTATCATGTTTTAACATTTTAAAGGATAAAATTGAAAAAAATAATTGTATACAAAAGAGGTTTATCATCTTTAAAAAATCGTATAGGTTTACATAAAAAAAAATATTATTTGTCAAATTCTTTTATCGTATTAATTTTATGATATTTTTTTAAAATTTAAAGCAAATGTAAAGTAAATTTGTTTTAAAACAAATTAAATTAATAATAAAAATTGTTAAACAATTTTGTTACAGATTTTATATTAACTAGACATGAGACCTTTCAATAGTTTATAAATAAATGCAAATCTCACCTTGCAAGTCCATTTTGTAAGGTTGAGTTAGGCTTAAAGTCCACTCCTTAAGATGATATCAAAGTCTATCTTCGCAAGGTTGTTGAACCTATCGGGTTAGTCGCTATCGGATCACCTTAATATATAAGTTTTAAAGTGATAGGAATATATTAGAAATCCTAAATCCACTAAAGATTAAGTCTTTCAATAATTTATAAAAGAATACAATCTTCATTTTACAATTTTGTAAAGTTGAGTTATACTTAAAATCCAATTCTTAAAAAATTTAATTACAAACAATATATAAAAAAAATATTGTTTAGTATTTTAAATTTAAATAAGTTTTGACTTATATTTCATTTATTTCATATGGTAGAAAATTTTCCATCCGAACATCTTTTTATTCTATAATTGCATGCATTTAAAGTTTATTGAGGAGGTGCACATAATTATGTAATACAATTAATTTTCACAGCAATTAGATCAAATTCTTCAAATTTCATTAAGTTCTAACTGTAAATTAAATTATTCATTATACTAATTTAAAGATTGCAATGTAAATGTAATTGGTTCTATTAAAAGTTGCAAGTTAATTGCTTTCATTTTGACGTGCTTTATTTATGTAAAATTTGATGTTGATCCTTCAATTTGTTTATTTCTCTAATAAAAATAGTAAAGACACCGAAATAAAATTATAAGTATCATATGATTTCTTCTCATTTTATCTCTTGGAAGGTGGGAGAAACTAGTCATACACTCACACATTTCTTTATTTGAATATGAACTCCAATTTCATATCCAAACCAACATAATTCACGTTCTTTTCTGCAAAAAGAGTCTGTACCCAAAAGCAAATTAACTGCTACTCTGATTACTATGGCAACTTGTACAAAATGACATTTATTACATCATTCATATTACTAGCACTAGCATATGTAAAAAGTGTTATCTATATCAGTTCAGTATCCAACGTTAAAAAATATTAATATTTTATATCTTTCTTTATTATTCAATATTTTATATATATATATATATATATATATATTAGCAATAATTTTTTTTTATAAATAATAAAAGTAATGGAATTATCCCAACCCAACCAGTATACTCAATATTTTATATATTAATTGTGAATCGACAATGAAAGTACTATTAATGTAAAAAATTGCGACTTCTTCATATATATCACAGAAAAAATTGAGTGATATATGACTATTTTTAAAAAAAAAATTATATAATAATACTATGTCTAGTATAAACTTTATTTAAAAGGAATTTATAATTAGTTTTGGAAAATTATAAAAAAAAAATTCTTAATAATATACAATTTTATTTATTTTTCTTCTATAAAGCTTGCAGAATTGTTAGAGGAACAGTGCCCAAAATACAAAGCTCTTATTCCATAAATTAAATACAGAAACGAAATGACACCCAACTGCATCTTTGCATTATAGAATGTGGACAACTGATACGAAAGAAAAAGAAAGGACCCCAGAAAAATTGATACACATAAATGCTATGCGTTTATATTTTTTAGAAAAGATTCCTTCACTCTTCTTGAAAAAGTAAAAAATTCATTTGTTAACCCATTATAATAATATATATTAACATTTTAAATACAAAATATTAAAATATTAATTAATTGAGTTGTTAAGTAGGTGTATTTTCTTTTTGTGGTATTTAAACATCAGCCCTCTATTTTATTTACAAAATTGAAATGAGGAACTGTGGACATCAAAATTCCAGCCAAATAATTAATCATACAAAAGCTGCAGAAAACATTGTCAGAGCTATACGTTACGGACAATGCCAATTTGTTGAAGATAAATTTTTGGCTCAAATTTCAATCTGATATCTTATTTTAGTATGATTTGGTGATACATTAAGTGAATATCTGAATAAATAGATACAATAACGTAGTATAAGCACATTTGCAATGAATGCCACTACTATAGTTGAAGATGAGAAGCACTATAACCCACTTGCCATTTTTTTACCAAATACACTACCTAGCTATTCATATCTGAAGTAAATGAGTCTAAAAAGAATTTTGAGATTTCATGCAATAAATGAAATAACAAGAGGAATTTCTTGCAAGAAAATAGCACACAACATGAACAAATAAAAATAGTTGAAATTATAATATTACTCTTATTTATATACAGTTTTAAGCTTTTATATATGAGAAAAATTCTATAACATAAAAATTGATTAATATTTTGATAGTGAAAAAAAATCACTTAATAACTCAAAAATATTAATATTTTACTTATTTTTTATATTTTTTAACTTAAATAATAATACGTCTAACCATGTTAATACATATTTATCACTTTGGTCAATGGTCAATCATATATATTATTTTGTTATTTATCATTATTTTTTATATTCGTCTTCAGTTTTCCTTTTTCAAAAGAGATTTAAATGTCTTTGATTAGATAAAAAAAGAGTATTTTTTTTTCTAAATAACAAAAAATTAAAATTATTGAGAGTGCTTAAAGAATGTTCCAATCCTTATATGAAAAAAAGGTATTTGTAAAATGTACTTTGATGCTTAATTGAGTATTGAGTTGTTTAAGCTTTATGAAAATAGGTCCCCAAAATGTGTCTTTTCTTTCTTAAAATGATCGTTATTTATAAAGTTATCTTAACCTAATTAATGAGTTTCTTATAGACTTTATTACTTGTGTTTAGAGAAAAATAATATTATATATAGCCAAGGACACCTTCGCCATTTAATATACAATCACTTCTCCAACCCCCATGAAGCAAACCTGTGGACCGAAAGCCAGAAATCTTTCCAAGGATCTACAAAACCTTAAAACACGCACACAGAAAGTGGAGCTAGGTATCCGTGACCAAAACGAAACTGTTTTTGCAGCTGCATGCGTGACAAGGAAATTCTTGATCAAGGTTTGCACTCTATTCTGTTTACTTCTAGTTGGGTGAGTGGGTGTTTAAAACCTTATGGACACTTCGAGAAACACCTAAATTTTGTCTAATGTCCCTTGTGGACATTTTCATCTGTGAGTGTCGTCTAACTTCTGACCCTTTTTGTTCCGTATGTTTTGTCTTTAGAGTTTTCCTTTATTTTTCCTGGAACACGCATGCAACTGACTGTTTTTAACAATTATGGATGTAAACGTCAATTGTGTTGATTTGTACGACGTACTCGGAAATGAATTTTGTTTTTCACTGAGAAGGTTTAGCGGAAAAATCTACCGAAGGGTACTTGAATGTCGGGTGAAATTAGATATATTTTTAGAAGAAACTTCCTTATATACATCATACTCATACTCTCTGGATCAAAAACCCTAAAAGTAGAAGCTGTCATACTGAAGGTATACCACTACAAGAACACATTGGAGAGTGTTATTACCTTTGTTTAGGGTAAAAATTATTTTTTCATTAGAGACAAATATTTGATATATATATTTTTCTAATTTTCTTTTTTACTAATTAAAATAAATGGAGATAAATTATTTTTATATTTTTATCCAATAACATCTATTTTAATTCTTTGTATTTCCCTTTTATATTTTACTCCTTATCCAAACAAAATAGTGCCACTAGAAAACCAGGATGAAATACCATGACATTGATTCACTGGTTCCCATCTCATCCTTCTTCTAAACCAAATGAATCTTATTTACTCATATCTAATCATTGGTCTTTATTTTGAAATTTAAAATAAAATATATATGAAATAAATTCAATGAATGTCGTATTAACCAGATATATCCATTACTTAGCAGAATAAAAACTTGTTACAACTCATATATGAACCAGATTAAATAAACTAAGTCAAATTATTTTTAAACACTAAGATCATAAGAGTAAATAGATTGGTTTATTTATCTCTAAATTGAGGCAAATTATTTTTACACGAAATTTTAAAATTGTTATTAAACAATAGCAACAGAAAAATCAATTTAAATTAATTAAAGTTTACAGATTATTCATTTCCGTCAACAATCCTGAGAAATAACTAGTAGATTACTTTTTTTTTATTCATCTCCTCTCTTATTTTCTCTTTTTCATGTTTCTTTTTTCTGTTTATTTTCCTTTCTCTCTATAAAAATAAATAAATATAAATAATGTGATAAAAACAAGTAAATAAAATAAAATATTTACAATTTTTGTGTAAATTATTTAGAAAAACTCTGTATCTGCCTGTTGCAAAAAATGAATTTACAGCTTCCTTTTTATTCATTCTTATCTCATTGGTTTCTACAGCCATTTGACAGGCCTTACGTTTTTCTGCATTTTTCTCTTTTGGTGAAAGGTTTTATGCTTGTACCGTAACAAAATGTTCTGTAGATGTACAAAACAAGCAAAAAAAAAAATTCTTATGGTTATTTTTTCCATATCTTGTCCGAGTTAGGAAAGATATGTGACTCATTTAATAATAAACGACAAAAAAAAGTTACAGCACCTATGTATATTGCAGTTTAGTCCCTTTTGAGCATTAATTTATTTGGTAATATAATTAGCTTCAAGTTGTCTGAAACAATTATTTATTTCTTATTTAAAGAAATACAACTAGAATGTATGTATTTTAATTAAAAAAAGAATGCAATGTCTTTGTAACATTGTATAAATTATTATACAATACTAACTGTTCTACCTTCTTTTTCTATAATTTTCTTCCTAAATATTTTGATATCCAATTAATTTTTTCAACTATTTTATAATTATTATTTCAAAGCTTCAACAACTGTTATTACCTTACACTTTAATTTAATTTATTTGATTATTCATAAGCAAAAACAAAGTTCCTTACACACCTATATATCTTGAAAGAAGTTATTTGTCTCTTAAATAGGATTAGAAAAGTAATTTCTTTATTATCTTTTTTCTTTCGCACCTATGTCTAATCATCATCAACAGATAATTGGAAAATAATGACCCAAGCTTACAATTGGAAAAACTGCTTCTATCATAATATATAAATGCTGTGAATGAAATAAAAAAATATACATATCGTTCCTAAGAAAGACATGTTCAGTCGTGCATACTGCTGCAATTTCTTCTGTATACTGAAAAAGTGTTTTTGGCAATTTTGCAGCAGGTATTGTACACCATTCCAGTGGTTTTTGACTTTTCGTTACCTGCTCCAATAGGATCAGAGGGTGAGGTGATTTCATCCATTATAGGGAAAAGAGAAACAAGTTGAATTGGAACTGAGCCACCCAAGTTGCACCTTCATTGCCATGCTCTCATCAACACACCCTAAACTCCAAAACCATGCCCTCAGCCAGCTCCCTCGTCATCTGAACCATTCTCGGTCTCAGCTAAGAACCCTAATGACCCACATGACTCAGTCCCTTCAATTCCTGAATGAGATTCCAACCAAAATACTGTGGCACTCAACTACCACCGCCCCACCAAGCTCACATGTGTCCTCTGCCACCACATTCAGGGACCATCACGTACCAAGTGGGTTGCCATAATCACTGGTCTTTTTGCAACAGTCAAGTCAATTAAGTCATCTTTGTCGTATTGGCACCAACAACCGCCAACATCGCATCAAACCATCACCGGCACTCTGCTGCATCTGTTTCGCCATTGCTTTGCATGTTCTATTTACCTTCGCTAGTTATGCCGCTTGCATTTGCATGGTTAAAGCTACGGTTTTTTTTTTATAATGAGTAATTTTTTACACGTTTTACAATGTAAAGAAATCATGTTCACAGGTAGTTACATTTTGTAATATATTTTGGCATAGCATTTGCTTTTGTGATGCAAGCCCTTTTTTATTGTACAATGAAATGATATCTTAAGATTTAACAAATTTTTATAATCACTTTCAACTATTATTTTATTTTATATTTTTTGTTTTTTTATAAATATAAAGTTTTATAATATTCTTAAAAGTATATTGTAATATGATTATTATAGTTGTCAACATGTGATTTTTTTTTCATTTTTATGTACTATTTTATATTAATGTCTAAAATTTTTTATTTTCTCACATTTAATATGCGTCAAAGCGTTGTCAATATTATCTCACGAATAAATAAATTTGAAAAAATATTTTTTTCAAATAAGTGTTGTCAACATCTAAGTTACTAGTTTTTCTACTTTTTCTCTAGTATAAGTTAATCCACGATACATTAAAAAAATAAAATTATTTTATGTCCATTTAGCGTGGACTTAACCTACATTATTTGTGTTCGTTTTACTAGCTGATGTTCCGTCCAGTAACTTTTAGCTTTTGGCCTAAAGGAGGCGATGCTTCTTTTATTAGTTTAATACGTAAGATAAATAATTCATAAGGTCCAGAGGAGTATAAATCCATATTTTTAGCATAGAGTATGTATAAGATTATATCTAAAATATTGTAAAAAAAAGTACAAAACATATTATACAATGTAATTGATCAGGAAATATCTGTATTCGTCGAGATTAGGAGAATACTAGATAGTGCGATGATAGCAAACGAAGTTGTTGAAAAGATAATGGGAAAAGGAAAGTACATTGGTAGATTTTGAAAATACATATGATTTAGGCAAGTGAAAGTGAAATTTTCTTTTTTATATGCTGGATAGGTTGATTTTTTTTTTTTTTTTTAAAAAAGTAATCAATGTTGGATATGAGTTCCAACTTGAAAAAAAGTAAGAAACCAATTAAAAAAGAATAAAAATAATTTAAAAATTATGTTTGCATCCAAGATTTAAAAAAAAATTAAAAATAATCAAACTAAAATTATACATCTAAACACCATTTTACATAAAAATTATATTTAAACTAAACTAGTGAATTTAAGCACAATTTAAAAAAGTTAAAAATACGTATTATAAGAAAATCATTATCCAACTTCGATCAAAAGTCAACTTTAACAAGGAAAAACTATTGTAAATTAGTTTATAGTATTGAATTTGCATAGCACATATATGCCAAAGGAGTTTAAAATTATTAAAGCTGACTCATTAGCGTCCGTTGAAAGCATTACGCAACAATAATTAAATTGGTGTTAATTCAATACTAATTTTTAAATTAAGTTTTTAATTAAAGCAAATTAAATTTGGTTATTTAAAATTTGTTAACCGAAGCTCAATATTTTTTTTAATATTAATTTAAATTGTATGGCCTGATCAACACAAATAACAATAATTTCACAGAAATTTTTTTTGTAAAAGATTTCTATCTTCAACAAAATAAAATATAAGTAAAAAATAGAAAAAGAGTAGGAGATAAATAATAAGTGGGAACGAAGGAAATGAGGAGATGTATACGGATGGAGATACGTGTGGATGAAGAAGATGTCTATAAATGAAAGAAATGAGTATTGATGAATGAGATGAGTGTGAATGAATGAGATGAATGTAGATGAAGAAGATAAATGTAAGGAGATTTATTAATGTGAACGAAGGAGATGAGTGTGAAAAGATTTATAAATATGAAAAAAAAAAGTGTAAAGAAATTTATATAAGTAGTGAGAGAGGAAAATTGAGAATCTGGATATTTATCATTTTTAAATCTAAACATTCAAATTAAATATAATCTACATTTCTTATTCATTATTACAAAAATGCACACATTTATAACATATTAATTACCATAAGCTTAATTGACACTAATTTAAATAAATATAAACATTTTAATTAAAAAAATTAGTATAAACCACATCGATACTAATTTTATTTATTTTTAATATTTATTTTAGCTTAATCGACTCTAATTTAATACTAATTAATATATATATATATATATATATATATATATATATATATATTTTTTTTTTTT
>Ga0209700_103042_pt1 | contig 32873 bp, 17 predicted proteins | sample SiratroredBW_FD_187528 | JGI IMG/M metagenome (GOLD analysis project Ga0209700, IMG submission 187528) | Root nodule microbial communities of legume samples collected from California, USA - Siratro red BW (SPAdes) (version 2) | ecosystem: Host-associated > Plants > Roots > Nodule | place: USA...
AAAAAAAAAAAAAAAAAAAAAAAAAAAAAAAAAAAAAAAAAAAAAAAAAAAAAAAAGTAGTGACTATCAATCTCTTCAAAGTATCATTGGTAAAAATGGGATGAGACTGTTATTTATATTATGCATAATATTAATATGTCAACCTATTTAACATGAAATTATTTATAGTTTTCGTGTTTATGTTTTCAAGTAGTTAATAATTATTAAAAAGTTTCAAATATAAGTACATAACAATATAACAATTTAACTTTTTGTTTTCTTTTCTGACTTGCCAACTCAGAAACCACCAAATTTGCTAATCTATTTATTTCACAAGTTCATTCACTTGTTGACTTATAGGAATCAAAGTGGTCCACGTACCTAACTTTACTTTCAAGAGTATCCGTGAAGCCTCCCACCACCTTATTATCCTCATCAATTTTTCATGATAGTTTTACTGCAAAATTATAAAATTTATTACCAATTAAAGAACCAATTTTTTGAAATTTCACTTGAGCTCCACCCAACAATTCCTTTAATATTAAAAGGACAATTTGTCTTTTCAAAAATTTATCCAACTTATTTTGTTGCATCCTTCCATCAAACTAGATAACTATGAAGAGAATATTTTCTTCCCTTTTATCCATACTTCACAATCCAAACAACAAATGTTTTTTCACTAAACCTCCCTCCTATTTTTATCATTTCTATTCCACTTTACATTCAAACAAAACATTAGGATACTGTCGTCATATTTTAATTCCAAAACACATCATAAGTTCATCGAAGATTTATGGCAATATTTACAAATTGTTTATACAATATCCGTTTCTTAAATGAACTGAATGTCTGCAACCATTAATCGAAAGTACTAGGTTTAAAATTTGAATGGAAAGAACATTAAAAAAAATGAAAATGATTTTCTTTTACTGTTATTTAATACTTTTCTTCTATCTTTCTTAGCAAATCAACGAAATAATTTTTTACCAATCTTTTATTTTTATTTTTTAACTTCAAAATATGTAACAATGTATATATATATATATTAAATTTGTTGGTATCCACTTTCCGAATAATTTCATTCTAAGAATTATCACATATTAAACGTGTATATATATACTAATGAGAATTCGTATCATAGTATATAGTACGTGAAATAATATTTCTTTTTATTAAACACAACCCTCATTGGGTTATTTGTGTTTTTAATTTCTTATATATATATATATATTATGATTGTTATTAGTATAACAAAAATTGTATATAATTTAATATAATTAAAACTATAAAAAATATTACATATTTAAAGGATGATCATTCATTTAAAAAAAAAATTAAACTCATCAATAATTAGATTATAATTAAAATTTCGACATGTAATTATTAAAAAATAAATATATGATAAATAAGTCATTGCTAAAAACTAGTTATAATAAAAACATATAAGATTTTATTTTATTATCCTAAAAAGAATTTTCATGGTTTAAAAAAAAAAAATAAGAACACTTAAATTAGTTAGAGTGTTAGAACTTAAAAAATAATAATTATTCAAATTCTTATATGACAAGCATTTTGTCTTGATAAAAAATATTGTTTGCATAAGAATCAGAAAAATCTCATTATAAAAAATATTATTCTATGAAACTAATATTTCACTGAAAAGTAGGTCAAGAGAGACTATTTTTTTTTTTTAATTCAAAAATGGAACAAACATGTGAGAAATTGATAGAACTATTAAGTTTTTATTTCACCTATTTCTTTTTGTCAGGAATGGAATACAACACTTGATAAATGAGAAAAGAAAAACAAAGAATTTATGTCCGTAAACAAGATAGTGAATTCAACATGAAAACAAATTTCCTTCTCTATACATCTAATCAGATTCTTTCATTCTTTATTGTATTATTTAATTTTATATATTAATATTTATTAAAGTTAAATTACTTGTGTTAGAAAACTAAATTAAAAATCCTCATAATTTAATTCTCATTATTATATATATATATATATATATATATATATATATATATATATATATATATATATATATATATATAACTAAAAATTTGGGAGTGCCACAACATCACCCTTCCTTAATCCTTTGTGATATTTCATATGGAAGAGTTTTCTGCACAATTGTTATCGTATATTCTATAATTGTCCATCTATTATGTTGGTGTAAGAAGTGGAGGTATATACAGAGAATAGTATTTAAGTTAGAACCAATAAGTTTATCACAGTTTAAGAAAATTAATCCTAAAATGTTTACAATGTCCCTTTATATATGAGGTTCATGTTATTAAAATTTGTTTGGTTGATAACAAATGTTACAAGATTGATAATGTTTAAGAATAAGTTAAACTATATGTTCGATACATTGAAAGACAAATCAATCAATTTATTAAAACCTGAGTGAAGTTTTAAATCTTATTTTACTAACAATACCATAAATATTTAACTAAAGTAAAATAGGTTAATATTTAAGAATACAATTAATAACTATGATATATCAGAAATTAATTGTATGATGCTTTATAAACTTATTCACATAATCTTAATCGCATAATCTCTCATCATATCTTTAACAATAAGCATATAATACCTTTTTTTTTAAATAAAGTATGTCACCTTATATTGATTCAATTAAAATACAATATCATTTATCAAAAAGGACTTTTTTCAATTAGTAACTTTGACCTAAATAAACACTAAATCCATGATATTTTGTAAGGATTCAATCATAATCTCACCATTCATGTGCTTAGCACTTTTGGCATCCTTGACTTAGTGTTTACTTTCTTTAATGCCTTTTGTTGTTTGAGATAAACTATGCAACAGACTTTAATTTGCAAAACTGGAGTGTCAACTTCTCATTGGTTCCCAACTTTTAACACCCACTCACCATCTCATGACGTTTGCATATGTTGACATTGAAGAGAAACGGTGAAGATCAAACCCTTTACTAATTACAAGAACTACTTTATCTAAAGTAATTAAAGATATTAAATTTGTTAATAGCTTGTAAATTGTCCGATACTGATTTTTAAATTATTAGAATTTTATCTAACCAATCTATTAAAGCATGAATATTGAGTGAGAGGAGAATGGTACAAAAAAGCTTGGTATAAAAAGGAACAGATGCATAGTATTGAGATTGTTTGGTTGTTGGTAGTGCATGTGGCGTGCAGTTATGGGTTGAGGTAATAACGAGGAGTGTTGGTTGGACACGTGTTTGTGTTCCCATTTTGTTGGTCCCAAAGGTAATGGACAATTGAGAATGAACTTATGTTTCACACTTTTTCTTTCTCTCTTCTCCTTCCAACACCTGTACTCTTCATGTCACTGTCTTTTTTCAAAAACTGCTGAGCTGTTCTAACTACTTTGGACCTTTCCAGACTTCCTGCATAGTATACTCTTCTTTGCTTTCCCAAGCAACACAACAATATCATTTTTTTCTCGGATCAGATCATGTGTGTCTCACTCTGGTACAAGAAATGCATTCAACCTAAACACTAACATTTTTTCTGAAAATTTACTATCTAAAAAAAACTATATGCGTTGAATTTGGATTTTTTTAGGGTGTTTGTCTCACTTTTTTAACGCAAATGAATAAATAATTGTGTGGTCGCCTTGGACCTGAACATGTCTCAGTCTGACACTCGCTTCAAATTCACTGCCAAAATTTAAGAATTTGACTGTAGCTATCGTCGAAGAATGGCGTGATTCTGATTGCATTACCTTTCAAAAGCAGATGGAATACTATTGTTATCAGTATATTCACAATTTGATTTCATGATGGATTGAATTGATTGTTCGTCGTGTATGTAATTTTTTTTATCAAATTTGGTTAAGACAGCAAGAATCAATTTGAATTACGTTATTGTTATCAAAATCTTATCTTGTTACTAAATGATGAAAGAAAAGTTTGAAGTTGGTTTTTTATAGATTTTTTTTTCTCTTGGGTAAATGATTTTTTCTTTTTAATTTCTACTATGAGTAAATGGTTAACGAAGAAATCTTTTTATTTAATTGAAAATAAAATCGTGTCATGTCACTATTTTAATAGAGAGATAAAATTATGTCATTTTAACATCACAATTTAAGTGAGAATTAATTTTAAATTAATTAAAAATTAAAATCGTGTTAATATCATATGATTTTTAATAAAAGAAAATATACTCAAATTGTGTTATTATGAGATAATTTTAGTATAATTTTTTAAATTAAAATTATATTACATCCGTACGATTTTAATTAAAAAAAATATGTTGAGGTTGTACTGTGATACAATTTTAATTAATTTAAAATTAATTATTCATTTAAATTAAATAATATTCTGTTAAAATAACATGATTTAATTTGTAATACGATTTTTTGGTTACAACAATACATAATCGGAATTAAGAGAATTTTTACTATTTTGGAATTTCGAAAAAGGAATACATCAGAATGAAAAAAAAAATTATAGACTTGATATAACCATATCAGAAGAGTAGATGAAAAATATGGTACTATTGGAATTTAATTTCATAATTTATTAAAGTGTTCGTATTATATATTTGAGAATGACTAAATGTATATTTTTTTTATTGATTTATTCTGTATTAAATGTTTGAGATTGAAAATTGTGTGATATCATAAAAGAAATATTAATTAACACGCTTAGTTGACTTTATTTTTAATTGAGTTTTATTTAAAAAATTTGTTATAATGAGTGTTAAAAATATTTTTTTTATTTTATCTAAGTACACTATTATTTGTTTTTTCCATTAATACGATGACATAGTCGTTATTTATGTTTTATTGCTTTCATGAATTTGCGTCTTTTCTTTCTAAAAGCAAATTAACCAATGAATTAAAGAATATTTGAGAGAAAATACACTAAATAATCAACTAATTAAAAACGAAAAATGAAAATAACAATTTAATTATCTTGTTGACGTCAAAATCAAATAACGAAACACTTACACAATAATTAAAAAAAAAGTATTTTAAATAGAAAATAAAAATAAATTCTTTAATAGAAACTTGATATACTCAAATTTATAATACACTTAAAATTTAATTAAGTCTAATCGATGTTATCAAAATTGCTACATAATTATTATACAAATCTAATCTTAATTGTACTGTGTAAAATTAGTTTTTTTTTAGCCTTCGACTATATAACTTTATTCAATGGGTTTAAGATTGGGAAGTTATCTGTCATAGGTACATTACTCTCACGAGAAAAACAGTGAAGACTGTTTTGTGTGATAATAACATGTTGAAAAGTGGATAAAAAAAAATTGTAAGATTAGGATCAAAATGTAAAGAATGTATTTTTAGGAGTTATTCAAGTAAATCCTCTGTAGATTATACACAATAAGAAAGAGATGAAACATAATCATAAATGCTTTACATGGGATTTGCTTTACCTGATAAAGAAATTGTTTTTCTTTTTACCTTTTTACAAATTATATTCAATTAATGCGATTACTTTAATTTATTAACCAAATTATCTAAAAAATGTATAAAAATAATAACAAAAACGAGCTTATCAAATAAAAAAGATAATAACAGATAACAAAATTAAAAAAAAAAAAAATACAAATTAAAATCAAAGCCATACAAACAAGACTCTCACAACTAAAGAAAAAATCTAATATTGTGCATGCAAGCACAAATTAGAAAAAAAAAATGTAAGATGGTCAAATTAAGGAATCACGCTTTAAAGTATGATTTTTGTTTGTTTGACTCGAAATTATATCTTAAATATGATTTCTTCATTTTTGAAGACATGCTTGCAAGTGTATGTTATCAATTAGTATAATTAAGAAAAATGTTGTTGCCATTTGTATTTTAAGCATTAGTCTAATATCAAGAGTGTAGATAAAAAGTGATAAAATTGTCGAAATTTAATTATGTAATCTATCAAATCCCTTTATATTATATGTTTGAGAGTAAGTGAATACATGTTCTAATTCTATATCTTTTATTATATGTTTGAGATTGAAAATTGTGCACTATCTTAAAAAACATATCAATCAATACATTATATCTTGATTGCTTAGATGAGTACAATGGTGAAAAAGATTTTATGTTACAATAATACGATGTTGTTGAAAGATTGGAGAGTGGTTTCTTACAAACAGAAAGATGTAAAAGCATGTGCAAAATGTTTTTGGAGGTTTTTTAAGAAGTTCATAAAGTAAATAGTATAAATATACAATAAAATAGGGATATAACAGAATTAATTATAGAAGAAGGGAAACCCCATTCGGTAGTGCTCTTTTTCACGCGGAATTGACAATGGTGCTTTCTTGTCCTTTTGCAATCCAAAGACGGTTCCACTATCTATCCACTTATTTCCTAAATCTACACAAATACTACTACTAATTTTCATTAACTATTATTAACACCAAAATTTCAAGACGCGGAAAGTTGAAAACGAGAAATAAAAAGAAAATAGAAAACATGAGAAATAAAAATGTAGAATAGATGTGAAAATGAAAGGACGATACATGTGTAAAACATTCCAAACAAATATAAAATGTTTTCTTAAAAACTTTATAATCAATTATATTGTAAATATTGATATAATTAATTATATTATGAATACTTTATTAATATCTATATATATTTGGGTCATAAAATCAATATATTTTAAGATTGATGATCTTGTTAGTATTTTATTAATATATATATTTTTACAATAATAAAAATAAACAAATATAATAAAAGTATTATTAATAAATATACTTTACTTTTTTTATTTCTATTGCATCTTAGACTAGAAGAATTTTATTTCTTTATTTCTTTTTACTCCTTCATTTTCATTTTTTACTCAAATTTATATCGTAAACCTGTTTTATTTGCCCATTAATGAAAGAGGAAGTTCATTATAAATTATTTAAGATCAAAAAGTCTAAGATATGTTTGATTTTCAATAAAATTTATATCTTGTCAATACTAATCTATCAAGTCCGTCCATATTAAGAAAATGTTAAAAAAAAAATTGAGTTGAAAAGATAAAAGATAAAAGAACTTATTACTTTAATCTTAAAAGGAAGGGAACACAAAAAGAGAAGGGTAAAAAATAAAAATAAATAAAAGAATTGTTTGATTTAAAAGAAAAAAAAAAACAAAACAAGAATAATGTATTGTTATAAATGATATATATTATTTTGAAATTCATTCTTATTTTCAAGGCATTAGTCTTAAGATATATATAGGAGAAATTCTTTGTAGATACTCTAAACTTACCTGCATCATAGTAAGTTGAAAAAAGTTATATGTAAAGTTGTGAGATTATAGACAACAATTAAAAAAAAGAAAATTGTCTTGTATATGATGACTTGTTTTCGGCATATTTAGTGAAATTCACTAGAGATAAAATAGATGAGTTATGTACTTGCAGAGTGCAAAGAAATTTTTTAATCACTCTTTTAATATACCATAAATAGAAGTATTTGTTTGACAAAAACTCTATTGACCTTGATCTATATCAAAGCATGATCTTTATTCAATTTTTCATATTGATATTCCATTCCTTAATATAAATTACTTTTAAAATATTAACTACTTTACTGTGTTATGTGTAGGTTGTGTAATTCTTCAAGAACCTATCATAAATATAATTTTTGTATATAATGTTTAGTGTTTATGCTTGTCCACTCATATAATTTATGTCGAGAAAGTAAAATCTTCCATTAATATTAAATCGGTTTTAAAAATTATCTTTGTTCTCTTAGTCTTCAAACATAACTTCAATTAATCCAACTTCAAGATCTATGTTTAAAAAAAATATATTTTATACATCTTACTTTGTTTGAATTGTATGGCTATAACCATTAAAAAAAACACTTTTTTTCATATTTAATTAATACATATTAAAAAAAACTTATTTATCATTTTGCATTTTGACAACATTTTAGTTGATTTAAAAGTATATCTCGAAGTATGAAATATCTGAATGGATAAATTAATTTTACTGTAATCAAGTATCCATCCAAAAAAGATGAAATATGAAACTTTGATCAATATTTATGGATCGATCAAGTCAAAATGGATGAATCTAATTAATATTGCAATGATTATTTTGTAAAATATTAAATAAAAAAACTAAGGTTTACTCATAAATTTAACATAAAACAATAAAAATCCTAAATAAAAAAGAATGAATAAGTTAATGCTAATTTATATATATATATATAAAACTACTAGAACAATCGAGTTAAACTTGTTAAACAAATCCATATCCACATTATATAATAGATATCAAGCTATATACTTTGTTTATAATGTTGAAACCTAGCGAGTTTATCTTTGTTTCGAAAATCTCTTTTATGTTATCTTTGATAAATTCTTCTACCAAGTGAATGGTAGGTTTGACTGTGAACATGATGATTGGGTCTTGCATGAGTTGGAGCAACATCGAACATGTGAAGTTGTGGGGTATGTGATTGCTTCTAATGGGATGCCACACAAACCTTAACTTACCCTTTTTCTGTTTCCTTCACCCTATTCTGCACTATCCAACTTAAATCTTTATATTGTTTTATTCTAACTTCTAATCAAACCTTTCTACTATACACATGACTATATTTTTCAACCAAAACGTTTTTTCATTTTGATTCACAATTTCATCATCGTACCCTAACTTTTCAAACGAATAAAGAAAAAGTAGCATATCCTTTTCCTAAAATAATACTACTATTTACCTAGGATGATCAAGAACACCAACAAATATTATAACTAGCACATAAAAACACTGTAACCACCATCCCAACAATGTGTATAATATTATAACCAGTTTATAATATATGTTGTTATTATAATTTATTTTGGAAATCTCATCTTCCATTACTTTTATTCTTTTATTTCATGTAAATAAAACTTATTGAATGAGCAATTTCACCAGGGAATATAATGTGAATATTTATTTTTTTGCGCTATCAACTAAAAAAAAAATACTTTAAAATATGATTATGAAAGAATTATTATGAAACTGAATATTTTCAATACAATGTTTACGCTGTTAATATCCTAATTAAAATTTGATTGATTGCAAGCACGTTTGATTAGTTGATTGCTTTCTACCCATTTTTAGCAAATATCTCTGGACCTGGAATTTAATTAATTTGAAATTAATATATGATTTTTCTTATTGCTATCGTTTTCCATATGTAATCAATAAATAAATTTTAGTTAGAGCATTTTGAACACCATAATAAAATTGTTTACCTCACGTTTCGTGAGCTTATAATATACGAGATTTAAGAAGTTTAACAAGTTTTCATTTCAGTGATGTAATACTTAAAATTTTAAAAACGAGTTTTACAATTATTTCTTATCATTGCTTATATAAGTAATGATTTTATACAAAATTTCACGTAACTTACTCTGATAATAAAATTCTTAAGTCTATACACTTAGTAAACAACTTTTAGTTAACATATCTAAGATAAATTATTAGTATATTTTAGAGATGTTTTCAAACAAGTTTATCCGAATGCATATGTAGAATGAAAAACTAAGGTGAAAAGTTAAAATAAATTTTATTAATAATTAGAATTGGCTATATATATAAACTGATTTTAATTTAGAGGAGAATTTGTTTTATTTTGTATTTTTTTTTCTTGGAAAATTTGACTAGCTATGGTTTTGGATGATAGTGTGAAACAAGATTAAAACGAAGACTTTGAAGATAAACAATTTTGATCTCTTCTATATATAAGAAAGAGTTTGGAAATTTGAGACGTGAGGAGCAAAAACACCTCAAAACCTTTTCTCTTTTTAATTTGTGAGTGGACTAAAGATGGATATGGATGTAAAATTTGTGCGGATGAGATTCTTGACCACTACTTTAGCTTAATCTTAATTGTTTGACTACTACAATCCTCAAATCCTTATCTTCTTGTTGCTAATTCTAGGTAAGAAGTAGGTTTGTTCGTACTCTATTCATAATGATTCTAATTTTTAAATTAATTTATTTTGTTTCATCGTTATTATGTTTCTTGTGTATTCACATAAACGAGACATTAATTTTTTTGTTTTAACTAGAATATCAAAATAATCATTCAATCTGTCGTGTTTTTTGATGTGACGAGTTAATATATTCAATCATTAGTTACTATAAAATTTTATGGGCGATTCATAATAATGCGTGGGTATCACAACAACCAGTTAATTCTGAACCAAACATTTCAAAGTCAAATGTCTCCATACCTATATTAAATATCATTTTATCATGTCACGGTAACATTAACATTAATAAATTTTGGAACAGTTGCACATAATTAGAAATCCAACATCACCTATTGTTTGGTTAAGAAAGACACCACGTTAATCAGAGATATTAAACAAATCTGTTTGTTTAATAAATCGAGCCAAAAATAGAAACATCATATTTATAAGAGGAAACATAATATATATAATATTGTAAACTTATAAACTAATTAAAGTGTTCTGTCAATTAATATCTGATTAAAATTTATTTTTTTTCGTGCTAGACATTTTGATATATTAAAATAAATCTTTCAAACAAAAATTAAGAGAAGAGGGTGACCTAAATTCATTTTTATAATGTTACTATTTGGAGTTTTGTTTGAGACAATGTGGATATTTAATAGTTTAGTAATAATTTTATTCTGAAAAGACACTAGAAGAATTAAGATAAGTTTATGAACAGAATTGGGTCATCTTATACCAAAATGAATGTTTTAATGATTTATCATACCCTTATCTTGAAAATAGTTTGAAGGAACTAATTAATATTTTTTTTAAACTCCTCCATCTCCTATTAAAAACAGAGACAAAAATATTTTTTTAATATCTTGGGATGATTTAAACGATCAGAAAAATGTTAAAAATAGTGTAATTGATACATAGGACTAGAGAGGAGTGAGAAATGGAAGAAACATTGAGGATGAGGATGTAGTGGGAGTGGGTGCAGAGATGAAAACACCCTCCAATTACTTTGCAACACAGTGTTAAGTGGACCAGATATTTTGCAGAGTGCACTTTATTTCACACTTACCCATTCATAATCATTTTCTATTTCACCCTCAACTTTCGATTGGATCGTGTTTAACTTCGAAGATTATGGAAAACGCTCATTTGACACGTAACACCAACACAATTCATATATCATTTTCATATTTATAACATTCCAATACAAAATTTCATTTGAACTTAAGAAAATGATTATTTAATTTCAAACTTCGTAAATCATCCTTCCTTCGTACAAAAACACAGTTGTCTACTAATAACAATAGAGTCATATAATTGTTGTTATTATTAATCATTAAATAATATGAACTGTCTTTGTTAAATTATATTAGTGGAAATGAGCTTAGTCATAAAATAATAAAATTTCAAACTTTGGTGCTGTATTAAAATATTGATGCCCATCAACAGACTTTGTTTTTGTTTGTTTGATATTTTTTTTTCTTAAAAAAATATATTTGTTTCTGCTGCAAAATCAAATGGTGAGATGTGGACAAATGGACCAATGTGTGTATTACCTCATAAAGATGTCATGTAACTAGTAGATCTCATTTTGTCTCCTTGGTTTAGAAAGAAACCAATCTAGCTATGTATAATTTTTTCACCAATATTTAATAAGAAAAATAAATATTTTTTTATAAGTAATTTATAGAATATATTTTTTTTATTTTTTATTTTTAACTTATGCATGAGTTAATTTTGTTTTATAGATTTTTTTTCTATAAAAACTTATAAAAGAAGATTCTCCAAGCATATTTAATAAACAAAATTAAATCTAGAAATTTCTTATTGTTTGATTAAAAATAGGGAGAAAAGAATTAAAAAATTGGTTTTCTTGAAGGGGTTGTTTACTGCCTCTAAGTAAATTTAGTTAATATAAAATCTTGTATATTTGATTAATGTGAAATAAGTGTCAATCTAAAGTTAGATCTCACAAAGACATAATTCAATCTGAAAAATATTGAATCATATAATAATAGTAATAACTAGTTTAAATGATGAGGTGTAATAATTGGCAATTTACTAAATGATCACAGAAGAAAAACAGGTAAGAATTAATAATGTATAAGTAGTTATATAGAAATGAAATTGAATATAAAAATCTCCTACCAAAGACTCACAATTCCTTTAGTTAATATATGAAATGCACATGCATTTGACCTTTTTTTTATGCCATCCTTGTTATAAATGCTCTGAACTTTGAAGGGCAGAAGGAAAAAGAATTAGAAAATAATTGCATCAATAAAGTTTGGTATGTACAATAAATAGCTAAAATTTTTAAATATATTAGTTAGGAGTTGACTCTTAACCAATGATATAGTAATGTTTATATTTTAATGAGAAAATTCAATTTTTTTCAATACTTTATTAAGAAAGAGAAAATGATAATTAAAAGGAATCAATGTTTGAAAACTTTGTTAGTGTACTTTCCTTTTTCCATCTTTTCAAATTTGAAAAAAAAAATTTATTTACCGTGTAAATTAAGAGAATTGAAAAAAAAAGAAAGATAAAAAAAAACCTTACTCAGAATGTAACACAATGATAAATATATCATGCAAGTGTTTTTTTTATATATAATTTTTTATTTGTAAAAATTAAATAAATGAAAAAGAATTTACAACAACTCACTTAACAAACTAAGTTAACAACCTAAATTATAAATTTAATTTGTAATAATGATATCAAGAAATTATTTTTCTGGTTCGCCACTACGAGAATTGTATAACTTATACCAGTTTTTTTAACCCTAGCTACAAATTATAATAATATTTATTCATAATTAAATGAATTAAATTAAAATTTTAATAATTAATTATTTTATACTTTACCATCTCTAGTTTCTTTCACCACTTTTATGATGCATACTTTTTTTAATAGGATATGAAAAAAGTGTTATGGTGAAGCACTTTATTTAATTTTATAAAAAATTGGGTGGAAGGACAGTGTTCAGTGCGAGGAAGAAAGCAGGAATTGGTGACCATACCTTTAACAGAAACGTGTACGGCTGAGATTCTCCCAGAAAGCACAATTCTATTGGTTGCCTGTCACATCGCACACAATCCTTTTTCATTGGTACACCTCTCCAAGTCGGCACTCTGCAACCTCCATTATTATGTCTTTCTCATCATATTTTAATTTTAACCCTTTCTTTATTATTACACACCCTTAATAATAATATTAATATTAATACTATTGTTACAAATATTCGTTCAGATTTAGATCCATTCTAACCCGTATTATTATTGTTTAATTTTATATTGAAAATACTAATTTTATGATTTAAAACAAAATATTAATTCGTACATTAATATCATTGGAATATTTGTTCATAAGTAATGGCTTTAGTTCTACGTGTTGGAACCTAGTATAATAAAATTAAAGTTCTTTATTAAATCATCCTCACAACCTAGTATAATAAAATTAAAGTTCTTTATTAAATCATCCTCACACAGCATGCGTGAAGCTCTTTTCAGAGTCAGGTTACATTTTTTTGAAAAGAAATGATGCAATTGAATAATTAATTATAATAAAACAGTATCAATCAGTACAGTTTCTAAAAATTTAAAAATAAAGCCAACAGTATGGTATTTGATAAACATAATATTTAAATTTTGATTAAAAAACAATGAATTAATAAAATCTTAATCATTCACTAAGTGGCTCGCTTGTATTAAAAATATTTATTTTTTTAATTGTTCGTCGACTATATTTTTTAAGAAAATAAAGGTATTTATCAATCGTTATTCCCGAGTTCAAATCATTGGTAACGGAAATCAGACAAATCTTATCTGATATAAATATATCTGAATACTTGAACTCGTGTATTATTATTAACATATTTTGCATTTAATTTAGAAATTTAAAATAACTTTTAAATATTTCTTAGCATATGATCATATCGAGTTCAACATAGACTTCAAATATAAACCTAACATGTTACTAAACATATATTTGTAGTGATTTTGGATAATAAACCTACTAATCATGCTTATTTATTATCCTAACAGCAACAACAAAAATATCTTGAAATAAAAGAAGATGCTTATATATCTAAAAGGAGCATTAGATATATTTGAGGAGAGTAATTGGGTGATATATGTATGATATAAAAATAGTTTTTTTTTGTTGATATTTTGACATGCTCAAAGAAAAATAGAGAAATGAATTGAAATAGGTGTTGAATGTGTAAATATAAAAAAGGTAGGTTTGTGCGTTGAAAAGGAAAAATTGAGTGTGAAGAGACAGAAGGACACTTGGCGGTTGGAGCAGAGGGTTGGAGAGGGAAGAAGGAGGAACGCAGCCAAGGAAGTCTCAACTCTCATCAGACACCAAAATCATACCAAATCGGGAATACCTAAGTATCCTTAAATAAATACCAAAGGTATTGCCATTCCCATTGCCATTCTTTTTATATGCTTTTATTCTTCCACTTTCTCATTTCTATCTTCCCCTTCCACAATTCTCTTCACTATTTATCACCTCACACTACCATCTTACCATGGTTACTAGGGTTCAATTTCGGATTATTTCTAATTAGGATCTCAATTCCATCTTATTACTACCATGCTACATCTAATCATTTTTAATTCTTCTCTGCCTCTGCAATATGTATACATAAAATAGGTTACCAAAATAAAATGTAAGTGTAACACACTAGATTAAGGCCTCTTTAGTTTCATGATTTTTGCAAGCTCAACATAGCTTAGTTATACTCTTTATGTTTTTTTTTTTTAGGTTTTTATTTGGATGTAAATAGTTTTACTTGGTAGGTAATCGATGATTAAAAATTGTCTGAATTTCTTGGTGGAAAATTAAAAATCGGACTAGTGTGTTAGTTTTGGTGCGGAGGAGGGGGAAACTGAGATTTGGATTTGGATCAGGTTGGGATTGTGTTTGGTTGTTCGGAATTTCGATATGAATTTCAAGAGCTTCGGGAATGAAGCTGGCGGCGACGGCGGAGGCAGGCAGGCGGGGAACTTCTCCCTGACGCGGCAGCCGTCGGTGTACTCGCTGACGTTTGACGAGTTCATGAACACCATGGGAGGTTCGGGGAAGGACTTTGGCTCCATGAACATGGACGAGTTGCTGAAAAACATTTGGACGGCGGAGGAGGTTCAGACAATGGCTTCGGCGGGCGTCGCCGCGGAGGACTCCGGCATCAGCCATTTGCAGCGGCAGGGGTCGCTGACGCTGCCACGGACTTTGAGTCAGAAGACAGTGGATGAGGTTTGGAAGGACATTTCGAAGGAGTACGGTGGTCACGGCGGGCCCAATCTTGCACCGACGCCGAGACAGCCCACTCTGGGAGAGATGACTTTGGAGGAGTTTCTGGTCAGAGCTGGTGTTGTTAGAGAAGATGCGAAGCCAAACGATGGCGTTTTCATGGATCTGGCTCGTGCAGGGAATAACAACGGTTTGGGGTTTGGGTTCCAGCAGATGAACAAGGTTGCTGCTGCTACCGGTTTGATGGGTAACCGGTTGAACAATGATCCCCTGGTGGGTCTTCAGTCTTCTGCCAACTTGCCTTTGAATGTTAATGGGGTGAGATCATCCGGTCAGCAGCCACAGATGCAGAGTCCACAGTCTCAGCAACAGCATCAGCAGCAGATATTTCCGAAGCAGAGTGCTATGTCTTATGCAGCTGCTCAGATGCCACAGGGAATGGTGAGGGGTGGGATTGTGGGACTCGGTGGTGATCAGGGTTTGAGCGTGCAAGGTGGAGGGATTGGTATGGTTGGTTTGGCACCTGGGTCAGTTCATGTCGCTACTGGGTCTCCTGCTACTAACCAAATATCCGGTGATAAGATGGCCAAGAGCAACGGTGATACCTCGTCTGTGTCACCGGTTCCTTATGTCTTTAACGGAGGTATGCGAGGGAGGAAGAGCGGAGGAGCTGTGGAGAAGGTGATTGAGAGGAGGCAGAGAAGGATGATAAAGAACAGAGAGTCAGCTGCCAGGTCTCGGGCACGAAAGCAGGTAAATATGTTTTCTACTATCCTAAATTAAGCAATCATAGTTCTCTTGCATTTGCATATGCAAATGAACAATTAATTGAATGCAAAAAGACAGGTTTAATTTCTCTAGTTAGAACATAAGGATGTCAATGGGTTGATGCAATTACTTTTATCTTGTACAAAGGTGTGTTTGAGTAAACAATTTAATTAAAAAGAGCTTAATCTATAATCTTGATGAGATCAAGCTAGCATGAAGCTTATTAAGAGCAGCTAAAAAGAGCTTTAGGAGGTCTGTAAGGAGGTCTGTAAGCTACTTTCTCAAGCTTTAATTAACACATTTTAACTTTCAGTTTAAATGCCTAAATAAGACGAGCCTATAATAAAACTTGTGTTTGTTTATAACTCATCTTTGGTCGTGCAACCTTCATCTAGTGGTATGAGATCGTTTCAATATCAGTAAGGAGGGAGGAGTAGCTGTAACATTTTTCAAAAATATACCTCACAAGTTTCTATAATAGGGTTAGTGATATATTCAGTTTTAAAATAAAATAAAAAAGAATATGATGACGAAATGCGTCATGTTATTTCTTTACTAATAGTAATACTGCTCGGCCATTGACGTTCTGCTTTTATCCTCTGTGAACATGCTGTATACCATGAAAGATTATGCAGCAGAATGGTAATATGATAGCGATCTGATCTGATGAAAGGTGAAAGATTTTGAGAAGTTACAATCATGAGAAGTTGTAAAGATCCAGGTTATTACAAGGTAATTGAACAGCTGATTGGGGACATCACTAACAGTTGGATCATCATAAAATCCAAAGAAGCATATAATAAGTAAATATTTATTAACTTGTAAGACATAACGTGGAAGTGCAGATTGAAATTTGGTATAATGTATTTAGTTTTCCGGTGTAAGTGCGGCCTCACATTTTTATTTTATTTGTGTCAGGCTTATACGATGGAATTGGAAGCAGAAGTTGCAAAGTTAAAAGAGGAGAACCAGGAACTTCAGAAAAAACAGGTAATTTTGGGTATTGCTTCACGTCACTTCACATACAGATGCAAGCACACATGTTACGAATTTGTGTTGTGTTCGCATTAAAATTTTCCCTAATCGACATTTATTTTGGTATTGCAGGCTGAAATCATGGAAATTCAGAAAAATCAAGTAAGTTGTCTTTTGTTTTTGTTTCTTTTTATACAGCATTCCTTTTGCTCCTTTTTGTTTTTCACCAATCATTGTAAAGTATTTTGTAGGCCTTAATTATAGCGAGAGCCGTAACCTTATGTCCTGTTGCATGACTAATTTGTTAATATATCATGAATCATGGTTTAATTTTCTACACATAAGTACAAATTATTTTGTCAGTCCTCAACTAAGACCATTTTTTCCCGCAAAAATTATACTCCGACCAATGGAGCATTCTGAAGACAATATTTGGTCAAAAGCTATGTCAATCAGCAGCACAAATTGGTGTGGTAGTCATGTTAAACTTGTGATGAATGAGGTGGTAGGTTTGGTGCAAAACGGTGCTACAATGATGCACCTGATTTGAACTGCCATCTAGTTTAGGTTCTTCTGTGAATTATGTCATGCAATTAGTCACTAAAACAAGTGTTTCTGTCCATTTTTCTTTGATTCAATATTTGTCAATGTACTATCAAGCGTCACTTTTAATTCTCTAGTTGTCTTTGTCTCTTAGACCTTTATTCTTTGGTTTATGGTTGTTGAATTGATTTGATTGATCATTATGTAAAGCTAGTAAGAAATATGTTTTAATGTAAAACCATTTAAATGAACTGAAAACCCTGTTCACCTAGTACTTGTCAATCCACTGTTAGTGCATGTTTTTTGAACTCAGATTTTCATCCATACAAACCAGTTTATTGATCAGTTCATATGGCTTATGTCCTAAAGGTCTTTTGGAATAATCTGTTACTGGTTGGGTTGTTCTTTCTTTTTTGGGCTGGGTGGGTAGATTTTTGTTACGTTTGTGGAGGAGTGATTTTGGAATTTCAACATAGAAGTCTAGGATTTTCCGTGTAAACAAATGCAAGTTTCGTGTGGTGCATGTGCTTGTGTTTGATATTCCTGGGTTAGATATCTATGTACAACTATCACGTTGAAAAGTTTCATCATATTAGCTTGTCATGCCCCAAATTTGGAGCTCTTTTGAGGAGTACAATAACCGTGATTAAGAACTTGTATGTCCTACTTACAAATTCTTTTTTTTGATAAATGTTTTCTCACCTGCTTCGTTGTGTTAATATATGATTAGGACTATCTGCACTTGTTCCAAAATCGTGTGAAGTTAAAACATAGGATTTTCAAACTCAAACTAAATACTTCCCTTTCAATGCACTTGATATAATAGGGGGAGGATTTCGAATGAATATTGTTCTGTCTTTGCGTTTCTTTTTTAAAAGGTGTTACTGTAATATGCAAGGACTTGCTGATTCAAAGTATATCTTGTAAGGGATTACAAATTTATGCATCCTTTCATTCGATAATATTGCAGGTTAAGGAAATGATGAATTTGCAACGAGAAGTCAAGAGAAGACGCCTCAGACGAACACAAACTGGTCCTTGGTAGAATGAAGATGTACTATGACTCTACCGTTAAAATATATGTACATAATTATAAAAACGTATTCTGTTGTAGATTGAGGCTCTGGTAGTTTTAGATTAGCACTTGGAAACTTTCACATCTTACTTATATTTTGAACACAGTTAGGGAGGGTATGCATAGTATCATGAGATTATCTTTTAGCACACGCCCAATTTCTTGTCACCATTGGTTAGACAATCTTGTGAAGTAGCACTTTTCCTGGATTTGATTTGGTGAAATTGCGTCTCCAATATAATATATGCACTTCTCTTCATTCACCATGGTTTAGTTACGAGACCTTCCATTTTATCATTTGCATATATACGGGAATGAAAAGTCAGACACCTTTTGCCAATTCTAGAGGACAGAGGGTTGAATAATTAGGTATACCAAACTAGTGTGTATTTTCTTTAGCTTCGAGGATCCAGAAAAATTCACATAAAGATTGCGTACTACATCTGGAATTCATGTTCAGTGATCACTACCACTGTACTGAAACATGGTTAGTATCCTCGGGATCGGAAGCCTAACGAGTAAATAACAAAAAATAACCTTTGAAATTATAATCCCAAAAATATCAAAAAGAATTTTAATTGTTCAGATAGACAACTGTTATTTTATTTTAATCGCTTGTCATTTTAATTCCTGACTATTAGTCAGCTCGGTTCTTACTTTAATATGCATCCCTCAATTTGATCCGTATTACAAAGAATCAAATTAGACTAGTGATTATCAAATTTTAAATCCAAAATTATTACGAAATTTTGAACAGAATAAAATTAACTCGCTAATTATTGACTATAAATAAGAAATATATTTACCTTTTTCTTATAATGTTTTAAGACTCATAATTTTTAAGTACTAATTTGACATACTATTCGTAATTTAAACCAAGATAAATCTACGGTCAATCCGATTTATCACTACCGAGTTCCACTAAGAATCTAAGATGCAATTACATTCCAATATAGTTTGTCCGAACATAGTAATTATTGGATTTATTGATTCCACTTAGCCGGCTTTGTTCGGATTGAGAAGGGTGAGAAAGAAAAGGAAAAGCGAAAATAAAAAATAAAAGTAAGATTGTTTCAATTGAGAGAAAGTGAACGCATAAAGTTTGTAGCGGTTAAAATTGTTGAAAATATAAATTAAAATTTAAATAAAAGTATAATAAATTTCTAATATATAGAAAAGTTATATTTTAAAATAATAATATAAAATAAATTATTTTACTTGATATTAAATTTTAAATTAATTTTATTTATTACTTTAATATTTTTTAATTATTTATTTATAAAATATAATTATTAATAAAAATCAAAACGTATAACCGATTATGTATGCCACGTTAAAAAAGAATGTCAGTATGAATATTATGTCTTAGTTATTGTGCTAATTCTTTGCTTTTCTATCATAGGAAACAGACAGACCGTTAATGATTGAATTATATAGCCGGCTATTGACGGGTTTGGACCTTAAGCCCAATAAAGGGACTGAACAATCGCTTCACGGGGAATTGCTTGTGTGACAGTTAGTTGGGGACAGAGAGCACAATACAGAATACAGAAGAGAGAATACAGGGGAGAGAAAATGGAAATGAGGGGTTGGGGGACATTTTGTTCTCAGTTAGAAACTTAAAGAGAGGTTGGACAGAGTCACTTCTTCTCTGAGAAGCATTAGCTCTGGAATAACAGAGGATCTCTTATGTAATTGCTCCTGTTTTTCAATGAAGAATGCAATCTTCTGTTTCCGCTGAACTGGGTTCCTATCACAATAATCAATCAAAGAAGTACTACAACCACTAAGGAGACCTCAGTAACAGAAATTCCACCCATGATTGCTGCTCCTATATACTGAAACCGAACTAGCTGCATTCGCCCGAAATTAAATCACATAATAACAAATCAACTGCTGAAATGAACCCATCAAAATCTATCACACTATCTCAGCCATTTATCTGATGGTACGAGTCAAGAACAATGTTGTCACACGGCTAGATGAACGCATATATTACGGAGGTACGATGTCCCGATCCTATTGCATCCATTGTCATCTCCAGAGCTGAGCATTACTACTTGGGACAGTTTGGAGGGAAGTCTACTGACGAGATCATTATAGTGATTCTTTCCTCTAATAATTAACGGACAAGAACCTACCACTATTGGGGACAGCTGGAATTGAGTTTCATGTCTTTCCAGGAGATCATCTTCCTGCGATCCCTTCCCCTAAAACATCTACCCAGGAATCTCCCAGTAACAGGCTTGCATAAGCCAACATCAACCACGGAAGTACAATTTGTCCTTTCAGACGATGGGAATGCCTCATCCAAATAATAGTCGAACAACATAGCAAGACAACTAACTTGATGAGCCAGTACATAATTTTGTTGATTGATAGGGAGCATCTTCAGTATGTGTAGATTGACCTACAATTTATAAAGGGTAGCACAAGAAAGGACCATGAGCAGGACAAAATGAAGAAAATAAGTAACACTTGCAAGATGCAGAGATATTAGTTTTCTATTGTACTTTGGGGGCAAACCCTGGGAGGGAGGGAGGGAGGGAGGGGAAGTGGGGAGGAGATGGGCCACAATTTTCTATCAAGAACATACATGTGATCTATGGTTCTAAGGAGTAAATTATTGCTATGTATTACCGTCCTATCCCATAATTCCCATTCCTTAGAGAATCATATCCACAAGATGCTAATAATTTTACTCCAGTAAGATATTGAGTGATCAGTTACTCACCTCTGCTTCCATTGCACGGAGTTCATTATACCACTCTAATCCTAGCTTATCACGCTTTTCCCCAGAAGATATACAGCGAATACTCAATGCAAAAAGAGGAGGCCTTAGAGGATATTCCATACTGATTTTTATCTGTCAAATGGTAAAAAGTCTAGATGAAATTACCAATATCACTGAATTAAACTGAGAAGATTAAGGAGAGTATTTGTTTACCTTAGCTTCTAAATTCACATTGCTCTCATCTGCACTGATTTTTCGGCAAAGAACTAAACAAAATTCCTTGAGCCCATGATCCATCCATGACACAGAATTTCTGTCATGGTAATTGGATAATACATTTTCATGTTCTAGTTCAGTCTGTGCTGGTTCATCTAGATCACTTTCAGTATCCAGCAAGAAATCAGAACTGTCATCATACTTTTTGAAACTCTGTGACCTTATTTTATTGAGTGGAGGAACGATACTTTTAGAAATTAAGCTCAGCTGTGTGGAATGGTCAAGCTTAGACAGGTTAGGAAGCAAAGTTGGAAGCTCCCCATCTTCTGCAATACTTTCAGGTTCTGCCTTTGTGACATCAGAACGTTCATTTACATCAGCATCCATAGGTTCCTGAACATGCTCCTCTTCATCGACGACAGCAGGAGATGAGGACTCTCTAGGTAGAGGTGGAAGTTTTACTGGTGACCAACTATCCAAATTACACAACGGAGTGTGAAAGGCCCAAGGAACACTTTTGCAGGACAAACGAGGCCAGTCAAGCTTTGCAAGAAATTCTAGCTGTTCCCTGTAAGCCAATGAAAGAATTCATCAAATTAGAACTAAAGTGGGCCCAAGCAAATAGGTAAAGCAAGATAACCAGAGATGCTCGAAAATAGAATGAAATTTTACTAAATTCAGGATACACAACCTGAATTCACAACAGGAAGGCAAACAAAGAAGCAATACTAAGATGCAAATGCAACATAACCAAAGCAATGCCTGATAGCAAACTTTAATTTGATCAAAATATGGTATTTATCTTCATTGAATATCAAGAAAGGCCCTTCACATGCTAAAACTGTAAACATACTAAAACAGCAACTCACTGAAGAGCCAATTGAGCTTTTCTTCTGTCGCGAATCCTCTGCAGAACTGTCGGTACTCGGTTCTGCTGGCGATATAGTGAAAGGCCAGATATAATATTTTCATTCTTGGCTGCTCCACTGTCCTCAGTAAGAAGCAAGGGAGACACCTCAGGCAAGAAATCAATCCCAGCCAGGTGCTGAGCCCATTTGTAAGGACGTGAAGTTCTTTGAGGATTGAATGTTGTAGCATCTTGAACAAAGAGTTTGGCAGACTGCACCGCCATTCAAATAGAAATAAATGGAATATAAATAGTCAGAGAATAGATTAAAAGATATGGAAAGAAAAAAAAATCATGCAATAGCTGTGTAAAAGGCATTAAAACCTGCTGAGGAAGCTCAAGTCCCGTATCATTGGGGAATAAATTGCATAAGATATCATTCTCTGGACCTTCATTACAACCTTCTATTCCAACACATACAACATTCAACTTCACCATATACTCAAACCTTAAAGTAAGAAGTTTGGCAGATTTTGAATCAGAATCCTCATCTTCATACACATGGACAAGGATTTTAAGTGGGTGAACTTGAAATATTCCCCCCTGGTAAAGGCTCTCCTTTGCTTGAACCCTCCGTGGCCTTTTTCTCCGTCTCTGACCATCTTCTTCTTCATCAGGAGCATCATCTTCCAATTTGGAACTCTCCACTGTAGTCGAATTGTCTGAATAATAAAACAACATCATCCTTAAGTTCCATTTTGGTAAGCTGGAAATAACAGAAATCAATTTAAACTTCGTACAGATATTCCAAAGCCAGGCCAGGCACACACATAGAACATAGAAATATTGCAAATTTTTAACCATCCATTTAATTAAGCCAGAGAAAAATGAACTAAAGACCATCAATAAAACATGACATATTGCAGTACTTCCATACAGGTAAGAAATTTCCTCCACTGTATTTTTATCCCATTTTATTAATAAAACCAGTGACAATTTTCAAAATCTATCTATATTGTAAGCAAACAATATAATTGATGTGAAGTTCAGGTTTAAAGTTGATTCATTAAAAAATTAATGTCCATAGCTATAATCCAGTGTCAGTAGATACACTATCGGCTGCAAGAGTACAGACAACATATATTCAAACAAGAATCATGCTAAAATTCATAAATCAACTATCAATTACCAGTGTCCTTGAGAGCCTGTTGACGAGCAAAAGCTTGAGCGTCTTTCAGGCTTCCTATAATCTCCAGATCAATGGGTTTTCCAAAGGCCTCCTTTTGAGCAAACAGCTGTGAGTAGATCACATAAACGGCTGGAGGAAGTAACTCTGCCGAATGATGCTGCTTTAATCTCTTTGTATGATGAAGCCCTAGCTGGTTTTGTACAGGCAAGGAGGCCTTCTTAAGAGATTTGAGATGTGAAGGGAGACTTGTCAGGAACTTCTTTCGGTTTGCAATAGTCTGCAAGAGGATTTTCTTTTGTTGTTCCAGCTTCTCATGAAGTTTGCAGAGTTCTTTACGCTGATACAAAATTGGAAATAGTAATTGTAAGCATATCTACTGCTATTTGCAAGTAAAATTCAAAGTCGTCCGATTATTAAAGCAATAGTAATAGACAAATGACCCTGTGAAAGAATTTTTCAATACAAACCCTATGTTTAGGTGAGTGAAAATGGAGAGGAAGGCAACAGGATACAAATACCAATTTTCATTATTAGTTTCAGAAAACACAAAAAGGAAGGACGCAATTTTAAATGTGGGTCCCATGTATAAGCACACTTTGCCGCTAAATTGCAGTGAAATTAGGAGCAAGCCTAATTTTTGTTTGTTTTTTCTTTGTTATAGTTTTTAAAATTAAAGATCAATGTGCATAATTGATATGGAAATCTCACCTAAGAAGTGTATGCATGTATATAGATGTGCATGCATTAATCAGATCATAGATCGATATGGAAATCCCTCCTAAGATTTGGTTCATATCTTAGACTTGTCTTAACTTGATATAGTTGTAAACAAAAAGTTTAATTGATAGTTTAACATATTTTTCAGAAAAATATTATATATTCGAGCAATTTTCTGAGTTTAAGAATTATTATGTATACATGTGTTTATTTGGGTTAAATTCTAACTAGTAAGTGCTTGTGTGTGTGTATGGTTTTCCGTTTGAAATAGTGTTCTCCTAATGAGGATTTTTTCTAAAAAAATTCAAAATTCATTAGGAAGTCCTTTAACAGTATTTTGAATTTCAGCATATGGGAGTAAAGAATCATAGTTAGAGTCACTAACATCTATATGATCTTCAAGATTTTCCCCTTGTATTTAACTATAAGGGCATTAACTTCTAGACAAGGTTCTAAAGACTAGTCTGCAACCATGATTTCAATCACAACATCGAGGCTTTTGGAGTTTTTGCAACTCCAATTGAGTTCGCATTTGTCCATAACTTCCCACAATATCAAGGACCAAAAAAACCACGAGTGCAAATAAAAACCCTACTTCTAGCTTTTCAACGCAAAACATTGAGGGCAGAGACACACTGCAAAAAGTTTTGCCAGAAGCCAATATAATAATAAAAATGAAAAACATACAATAGCTACATTGCACACTTCTTCCTCTTTCACTATTCCAAATTATGAATCCACCTAATTTCAAATCGTCAAGTAGATTCCCTAGGCAGGAATTTTATCGCAAGGTAACCTGGAATAACTCGAAATTGAGCCTCCGGAGCATGAGATTGTGCGCGGCGTCGTTCGACAAAACGGAGTCCTTGATATCTTGTGGAGCGTCGCGGAAAAACTCCTCCTCGGGAACGAGGTCAATGTCAGGATATTTCGATTTGAAGTCTTTGCAGGCCTTTATCGCCTTAACGTAGTGGTTTTTTTCGTACATGAGGTTGTGAAGCTGCAGCGTTGTGAAATCCACCGGTGCCTTGGCACGCTCCGTTTCGGTTTTCACGCGGTCTTCCTCGAGCAAGATAGAGCGATTTGCCTGAAAACAAAAGAAAGAGAGTTATAAACCCTAAATCAGAGAATGAGAATGGAAGATAAGTGTAGAGTAGAGCACCTGGCGTAGAGTGATGAAGTGTAGGAACATCTGAGTAACGAGATCCCGAAGACGTTGTTTAGGTTTTCCGTCCTTTTTAATGGAGAGTATGTCGGCGACGATGTTCTCTACGGCAGCCTTGCTGTTGCGCAACATTTCGTAGGGGGATTCCTCCGACTTCCGAGGCTCTGAGGAATGTTCCTCTTCCTCTACACCACCTATCGATCCCTCCTCTATCTCACCGTCTTCCATTGATTCACCTCTCTTCTCTGTCACAACCTTGACCTAAACCCCCTTTTTCTTCCGCTTCTCGCTTTCAAAACAATGTCAGAGACAACTGTTTTCCTTTCTCTCCAATTACTTCCTTCCACCACTAAATTGCGACGGCTACGATGGCTACGACGGAAGAAAATCAAACCGCAACCATTGCTGCTTAATCAGTGTTCAACGCTCCTGAGAGGGGTTTAGATTTATTACATTTTTTAAAAATATTTAAATGATTAAAGTAAACCTTTTCATATGTATTTGCAGATTGATTTAATTTCCATTTATTTTCAATGTTTGGTTTTATGTAATTAAATTCATTTATCCTTCTCATACGTGGAGTGTAAATGCTATTTTTTATAGATTTTTTTTATAATAATTTATTTATGAAATTTAAAATTTGACAAATTAAATTTACTTGTGTAAGAAAAACCACGCATTATCATTCTCTCTTATTGATCTCCGATGCTACACCATCGTCATAGCAGAAGGAGAAGAAAAAGAAGGAAAACACTGCAAGGGAAGAAGAAAAGGAAAAAAAGACTGGTTTTGAAAAATGCTTTGCAAAGCACATTTCATCTGTTCTATAAAGCTTGATTCAGAAAACTCATTCGCAAAACAAATCCTAAAAAATATTATATACATTTTGGAGAATTTGTTCTGAAAATTCTGTTTTAAAAGATTTATTTCATAATGTATTTTATGCTTTCCAAAAAATTCATTCTAGAAATTTTGTTCTAAAAATCTTATGCTGTTATGAAAAATGTGTTCCAAAATATATTTCATAAATTTTGAAAAACGTGTTTTAGAAATATTTTTGGAAAAGGCAATTTGGAAGTCATTTAAAAAAAAAAAAAGGATAAAATGACTATTTTAAAAATTGTGGGGTTGCACCAAGAAATTGTTGAGAACCATTAGGATGTTGCTCTCCAACAATCTTTAGAGTATTGCATTTTGCACTCTCATACTTTTCAAAATTCTCTCTCAAAACAATGCATTTCGGATTACACATTCTAAAACATATTTTTTTTATTTGAAAATATCTTTTAAAATGTACGATCTATGATATATTTTATGAATTTAGAAATACTTTCCAAAGCATACTCTAAAACATAAAATAAAAAATGCATTCAATAATATATTATAGAATATAAATTTTGAACTACAAAATAAAATATATATTTTAAACTATACATTTTGAAATATAAAAATATTACTTTTAATATTTTGAAGTGTGTAATTAAAAAATCATTAGATTCCAAAATCCAAAACTAAAACTGAAAAAATAAAAGCCATTTATAATTTATTTTCAGAAAGGTAAATTTGAAATTTTAATTTTTATAGGGATGCAGCTTGAAAAGTACGGGGGTGCAGAATTCACTACCACGGCCTTTATTGTCGATCAGCCATTTACTTGTATGGGCTAAAACCATATGATTCCTCCAACTTCAGGATTTTTGTTTTGAAGTGTTTAAATTTTTAACACAATTTTCATTAGTTAAACTTTATGAAAAATTATAAAATCATAAATAAAATAAATAAATGTAGTATGAGACTCAAATTTGTTTGTGATTTTCTATAGATTTCAACCGATAAAAATATGTACTTGAATTTCTTTTCCATAAATAGATTGGACACCGACTTAAATCCTAATATTTTAAAAGATACTCCAGAGAACTCATCGCAATTTATATTGGCTGTATTACTAGTTTGATTTTTGTTTAATATATTGAATCAATATTTAATTAAATTGTATATCGATTTTTTTCCTAAATGTGTATTTTGTTAAAATTATGAAAATGATTTGTAGATATTTAAATAAACAGTATTCAATTCATTTCAATAATATACTGAAACTTATCAAGAAACTTTATTAGAATGAATTATGAAGGACCACTTATCTTATCATCTCACAGGAATCAGATATCAAGATGACAGTCCAGTATTGACTGATTCGTCGTTTTATGCCGATGTTAATATTTCATTCACATTCGATCTTAAATCAGTGAACTTGTTAATAAATCACACTCCATCATTTTTCTTCCTTCAAATAAACAACTAATTAAACTTTAATATTTTTTTAAAAAACTTTTAATATCATTTTCAATTTTTTGTCCTGGGATTTTCTTAAGTCCATGTTATCATAGACTATAAACATTCATGTTTTATTTATTAGTCAAATCTACAGTATTAAATATGATTTTCTTATCATTTTATTTATTATTGGTATATAAGTCATCATTATTAAAAGTTATCATAATCATTATGTGGTTATTATTATTATTGTTAATGTTTTTGTTATTATTATTTTAATGTTGTTTTCACTATTACTATTTATTATTATTACTACGGTCACATCATATTGCTTATTTACTATTTGTCATAGTGCACATCAAACACTTAATATAAATAATTCTTATTTTATTTTTATCCCATTATATTCTCATTCTATCGATCATGACCGACAAATGAGCTTTCATAGTAAGTCATTAACTTAGTTTCACAAATTTCCACAAACGTTGAATTGACATATCTTTGTTTAAAAATTATTTTACATTTGTTTAATTTTAAAATAATTTAAATTTTATTTTCTTATTATATCCTTATTTTTGTTCTGATTAAGATATTTCATACACTTATCACAATTAAAAGAAATGATAACAATGTCATAATAACAAATTGAAAATACTATAATACAAATAAATGTTAATTTTATTTATTAACTTATGTGTAAAAGTAAATAAAATAGTGGTCAACCTCAAATTTAAGTACATTTGCGGAAATACCAAATTTAACATTTGAGAAGAGAAATAAAAAAAAAATATTTTTTGCGGGTCTAATCTGTAAAATCATTTTCTCAAAGTAGGCATGCAACACGAGAAAAATATTTGGCGGGTTTAATCCTTTTTCTTATTTCTTTACAGTAAATTCATTTTGATAACATGAAAAATCATAAATATTTTTTGCTAATAAAAAATAATATAGTAAATATTTAACTATTTTATGGTAACTTTATCTTTTAAGTGGTATATATACTTTCTTTATACTATTTATTTATTTCTTTTTTTTTTCGCCTATTCTTTCACTTATATATTGCGGAAGATGTTTTTTTTATATATATATTTCCTTCATTCCAAATAATATGTTCTTTTATCTTCTATTTGTCATTCACACACACACACATATATATATATATATATATATATATAATATATATATATATATATATGTGTGTTTTTCTTTTATATATATTTTTTAATTTGTAATATAAGTATTAATTAGAAAGGTGGAGAAATAGGACAAAAGCACAAAAAGTACTCCATAAATTTATTATTATTATTTGATCACATTGACTCTTGTCAACACCTTACATAAGGACTTGAACATGTTATGTGCTGTTTCTTTTCACTACACATGGTATTTTCTTTCAGAGCCTAAAGTTGCTGCTGAACATTGAATTCTTCATCTTTGCGTCAATCTAGAGAAAGAATTTGGATAAATGTTTTTGGTTCGGGGACACGCATCTCACAGCAAGAATGAACATTGAACCAAAAACATTACACTCTCTATATATGTCAAGTTCTTCTCCCCCAAGACGCTACACAATCCAATTCAATCCACCAACAACAATATTTTATACATTGCTTTTGTTCCTATATCATTTTCTTTCGGTTTGGCCATATCCTCTCTGCTCTTTAAGACCATCGTATATATACATTTTTTTATCGTCACTGTTTTTATATTTATAAGATTTAACTCACTCAAGAAACAACTGCAGATACATAAAACACGTTGTAATTGTTATTTTGGAGAAGTTTCCATAACTTTTTTAACTGAGGACTCAAATAAGTGCCTCTAAAATAATTCAATTCGATGCAACCACTACATACACAGAGATATTTTTATTTATTGCACGTGATGTTTTGGATATTTAATTATATACATAAACAGTGGTTAGCACTCTACCCTTGAATCACAGACAACTTGGCCTCCCACGAAGTGAACCAATTAAAGTTTAGAAGATGAGAGATGTTAGCGTCGGGACAAGACAAGCACATAGCCATTTCTAACATATCTTTCTCATTATTTCTTCAAGCTCTGGTGAGATACTCCATACCACCCTTTCTAGCTACTAAAATTATTCATGTACAATATTTTTTTTTTTTTTTTTTTTTTGTAAACTATGAGCAGCTTACAGATACAAATTTAGTTGAGTGCAGTATTAATAATATGTTGAGACGAACTTTGTTGGCTTTTTTTCCTACATAGAAAATTTGAACTAAAGGCCTTATTTTATACATAAAAAGAAAACTTAAGCAACGAAGTCGATGTATAAAATTTTGACGGAAAAAAAAGAAAAATCTAACAAAATATTGCATCTAAAGTGCATATATTTTAAACATGTAACTCTAATTTAAGCTATGAAATGCAAGAACAATTAACATTTCCAACTAAAAAATGCTTATCATGCCGAAAACTCATTGAACAAAATAAAGAATCAACGTTACAAAAGACAATATTCAATAAAAAAAACAACCACAAAAAAAGTTAGAACAACCACAATTTTTCTTTAGATCTATAGGGTAGAAAAATAAGGGCGATCGTGAAAGTGATGTTCCCCTAAAACATAAATATGCACTACATAAAATCACGAGAAATATTGTGTCTAACAAGTAATGTGTGAAACGTATAATTACTGTTGCTGGACAATTCTCAATCCTCTAAACCACGTTTCAATATTGTGAACGCAAAAAAAAATTATAATTATATAAAGAAGTCTCCCTACAAATTTTATATTTATCAATGAAAATTAGGCATTGATAAAGTTAATAAGTAACTTTTTTATATATAAATAGTATGGTTATCCAAAAAAATACGATCATAAATTACTATGTGCACGTGTATGTTAATTTTTTTACTTTTATATTGATTATCGAAAGGTTATATGAACATGAATTGTGATCAGATGAGAGTGAAAATATATTTTGCATCCTTTACATAATAATTAAACTCAAAACTAAATTACAGTTGTTGTTGTGTTTCTCTTTAATACGAACACTCTTTTTTGGAAGGAAATACCAAAAATAAGAGTCACAAAGAATTGAGAATCAAAAGAACGATAAAAATATTACCATAGATTCTACTAACTTTTATTGAAACATTGGATCCAAAGCTTAGAGACGGTTACTTACTTTTTTTCACAACATTCTAACAGCCAGTGCTCTCATACAGTGGACCTTTAGGTTCACAAATAAATAGTTTCTGCTAACCCTACGGATAAAATGCTACATAGAAAATATTACGAGCTAGTCGCTTAAAATAGCAAAATTTCAAGTTACTATTTAAATTATAAATTAAGCATTTCCACTTAAGGAAGCTAAATAAGAAGCTCATATAACCTCAACCAGAACATTGTTGTAAACTGAATTAAAAGTGCAAATTAAGTGATTTGCTATGCCATGTTCTGGTTTTTTATTATTCAATATTGAAAATATGCAGTTGAAGCAGTGACTGCAGTGGAGATCATGTGAAGAACCAGAAATTGTATGAATTTGAATAAATAATGGATAGAGAGATAGAAAGTTACATAATGGTAATATTTGAAAGAGAATTTGTATTGGAGAGTGCAGAAGTAGCATTGTGAGGTGGAGAAGCACGTAAGACGAAAGGGTTGACGAAGCAGATGGCGATCACGTGTGAGGGGATGAGGTGGCAGGACGTCATGACCGTGGCTGAGAGTAAACGCAACCACCGCATTCCTGTCAGAAAATCACGTGGATTTCTCATGCATCTTCTCCTCTATCCCCGTGCTCTTCTCTTTTCTTTTCTTTTCTTCCTACTTGCGATGCAACGTTGCTAAATGCTAATGCTTATGCTTATGCTACCCTCACACACAACTCTATGCACTTTTTCACACTTTGCCCTATTTCTTTTGGACCCATTCAAAATCAAAATACGTTTTCAACTTGTTATTAGATGCAAGATTTCATCTGTGAAAACTATTTAATATAAAATATGTTATTGATTATACACAGCATCACCTTACAGCTCGCATCATCCTCTTTTACACCGTGTCCACCCTTTGTCGTCTTCAACTTTTTTAGGCCTCGGAAACCCTCCCATCATGGCCGTACAGGTGTTCCAAACACCACCACCATCATTTCTTTCTCCTTTCATCTCTCATATTGCTCCCAACCTAATTAAAATATCACACCTGGACTTCTACTTGTTTATCTCATTCAATTATCTTCCAAATCTTACACATCTATACCAATCCAAAATATTTATAAATTCTCCCTCACTTCACCTTAATTTATATTAACATGATGGGAGCTTTCCAGTAATTTTAGTTATTTTTCTTTTTGAGAAGATAATAAAATGAAAAGTTGTTTTGTTTAAGTTGGAAAACAAAATTAACAAATTAACAGAAATAAAAAATTATAGCTCATTTGATAGATGTAATAATTTTTTATATTAGTATATATACAAAAATAATTTTTAAAAATATAAATTAGAATTAAATTATATTTAAATTAAAAACAAAAGTTATTATAAAAGTTTCATAAATAAAAAGTTATATTTCAAAATAAAAGTGTGTTAAAATAAAATAATTTTAAACTATTAAAATTTAAATTAATTCATCTTATTTTATTTCTTATGTTAATATTTTAAATTTATTTTTTATAAATACTGATAAATATTAAAATAATTATTTATTTTGTTTTTATTTTAATTGTTTATTTTTGTAATTTAAAAGAGTATATTAATAAAATATCAAATTTATTTATTTTTTGTATTATTTATTTTATTCTAATGTAAATATATATTAATAAATTTTTAATAAGATAATAATTTGAAAATTTATTAATATTTATAATTTGTATAATTTTAGAAACATAAATACAGATAAAATATTTACATATACACACACATAATATCTTCGCAAATTTCTTATTGTATTGTAGCAAGTCTCTAACCTAAAAGTTATTTCATTTTTAATGTTTTTCATTTCGTTTATTTATTTATTTAATTATTTATTTATTTGTATTTTGGCTTCTTATATCCGTTCATGTAAACAGTACTTTAAAAAAAAAAAAACAAACAAACACAGCATTAATTTAATCACATATTTCCATTAGGAACTTTCCAAATCACCTCGAGTTAATTGATTGAATCTTGAATTATAAGTTATTTTTTGCTGTCCATTTAAAA
>Ga0209700_103043_pt1 | contig 32859 bp, 14 predicted proteins | sample SiratroredBW_FD_187528 | JGI IMG/M metagenome (GOLD analysis project Ga0209700, IMG submission 187528) | Root nodule microbial communities of legume samples collected from California, USA - Siratro red BW (SPAdes) (version 2) | ecosystem: Host-associated > Plants > Roots > Nodule | place: USA...
AAAAAAAAAAAAAAAAAAAAAAATATATATATATATATATATATATATATATATATATATATATATATATATATATATATATATATACCCAAATTGCTGTATCTTTTTTTATTTGAAAAGAAAAAATTGATTGACCTTTACATAAAACCACGGGATGTAGACAAAAAAGGGACATAAAATTACCAGAATAAGACACAAATTTCAAATGAATAGAATCTTGATCTTTATGATTGAAACCACTACTTTAGAAAAGGTCAACTCAAATTTTAAAAAAATATATTTATAAAATGTGATTAACAGTATTTTGAAGTATTATACAGGAATTCTACTGTCCTTAGTCTTTATTACCAAAAACTAAATTACAATATGCTTTTATAATACACTTTTTTTCATATAAAAAAGGACCAAAGACAATGTTTTAAGATGTCCACTGAAAACATTAGGATATTAACATGTAAAAGAAAGTATATTCACATATTTAACAGTTCATATTGGAACGTGTAAGAAAATATAATATGTATTCAAGTAGTAAATGATTGTAAGATTCAATTTTAATCACTCACATCATCTACAGTTCAGCTTCTATTGCATTACTATTATGCATTGAAGCAGAAATACATGTTCTTGCAACCAAATTGAGAACTTGTCATTTAGATATCAGAATAAAATTGTGTGTCAGCTATAAAGAATGGAGTCAAATAATACTAACATGGAACCATACAAAGTTTTTAAATATCAAGGATTGAGACCGTCAAGCACAACACAAAGTCATTAGTCTGAGTGTTGAGATTGTAATATGCCAACAACAATAGTTAATTGCGATGTGTATCAGCACAAAATTAAACCACTCTTTCACAAGTGGATAAAACAGATTAATTAATAATGTGACAATTGGATGTGCAACAGATATTGTCATGAAAATATTGTGTCTACTATGGTAGATATTGTCACTTAATCTCACAGTTATGACATATTGTTTAAACTCATAGTAAGTTTTGTTGATGTCTAGTGAAACTAAAGAGATGGTTCTAATCAAACAATCTTTTCACTGTGACTTCGCTTTCATAACAACTCCTTCAAATACTCCATCAGTGCCAAACTTTCCTTCAAAATTATGTGGATCAACAGGACCAGGCAACCGAAAGGACATGGCGAATTTACCCGGTGGACAAAGGTTTCTAGTTTGCATTTTAAATGCATGAGAGTACCTGTATATTGTTGCCTCTCCTGTTATAGTTACTCCACTTATCAATATAGTTCCATCAATCCCAACATCACAGGAGAATTCAGCTGCAATTATAAATCCCAACTATGTTAGTTATCAACAATGAGATCTGAGACCTAACTGTCCAAACCATTAGCAACAAAATATACATTTTTTATGGCCAATTTAGAAGTTTATCGTACATAAGCATTACTTATAACATTTAAAAGCATCATTGACCATATGCAATAAAACAAATATTAAAAAATTACATATAACAGTTTCCAAAGTGTAAATTTCTCATAGAGGTGGATCCCTTCATATATTAAGATCCATCTGAGCTTCCATGAAATTTAAAATAAATTAATTACATCAATCAAAATTTTTTGCCAGTAAAGTTTACCACACATATAAAAAATAGACATTCCCACAGCTCAGGTATATACGGCATAAAAGCTCAAAATTAAAAAAATAACACAAATACACTAGTTCCTAACTCCGATCAAAGAATTAAAATATGTAAAACTGTGTTCTATTGAACTTTATATGCATTCACACACAATTTTTATGAATTCATGATAATTAACACAAAAGAAGACACTTACTTTCATCTCTGTTGACTCCTGGAAGAGACACACGAAATAGATAATATTTTTTACACTCTCCAATGTCCACAAGTCCTATGCTGGGACCAAATTCAGCCTTGGCCACACTTCCAGTTAAAGAAAATCCATTCTTGGTAGCAGCCACAATGTCGTACAATTCCTCCCTAGAAGGTCGCGAAGGGAGTACCAGCATAGCTGGCCCAACTTTTTCAGAATCATCACTCTCCTCATCTTCACCACCCTGTTGGGGATGAGTTGTAGCATCACTCACACCTTGATCAGCATGAACTTTATCTGGAAACGTATAAAAGCGACCAGAAAACTCATTATCAACCTTCTTCCTCATGGAGTTGTTGAGAACACAATTGTCGTGAAAAGAAACACCAGTTGCAACCTAGCAGCCTCTATATCTAAATGCAATTCTTCCACCCCACTCAACCTCTCTAAATCTTCTGACTTTATATAACTGATATCGGAACGATTTTATAGCGGTTTTTGAAGCGGGATTGAGGGGGTTTTTGAAGCGGGATTGAGGGTGTAAGGGAGGGAACAAATCAAGAAAGTGGGGGTAATTGCTGTTTCCACCCTGGCCTTGAAAGAATCGCCGCAGAAAGGTGAATTGATTCAATGCTTCATCTACTCTCTGTAATATTGATTTTTTTTTGGCTGCCTCGGTGTTGATGTGGGGACCAAAGTAGGTTCCCAGGATGAAATGCATTAAAAAGCATTGATTATAATTGGGGGCCACATCACTCAGATCAGCCTCAGCCTCGGAAACCATCACGCACCGCCCCTGTTTTGGTTTTTCACAGTGAAAAAGAGAGCAGCGTGCACAATGCATAGCAGCACAGCATAGAGTGCAGAGAAGGGAAGAGTTGGTAGAAGAGCCAATGCAATTGGAACGTTGAATGGTGTCATTGATGGTAATAGACAATAATGTGCGACGTAGGTTACCATAGGTTACTGCAATCGACAATAATGTGGGCGTAGGTTACTCCCAACCGATCATGCAACCAATAATCAAACTTGTGCCGCAAGCTTATCCACTAACTAAGCTTTCACGTGATATTTTTTATTTATTTATTTTTTCAAAATCAAAAAATTATCACAGCCCTTTTTTATGAAAATTTGTACATATCAAGAACTGATAGATTTTATATTTTATATGTGCACAGTTTATTTTATATTTTATATTTATTAATTTTCTTTACTCTATTTACTATTAGTAAGAGTATATTTGTATACAAGTTCTGTTTCACTTATATTTACTTAAATAAAACAATACTTTAATAAAATATATAAAACAACTTGACAATATACATTCCAAATTTCAAAATCTTTAACACCGATTACATTTCTTCCGGGTAAATACACATTGCAAGTTCCTGTTATTTTCTTCTGAGAACAAGCATATACTTTGCTGAAGTTCCATAGGATACTCCATTGTGAGTGTTGTTAATGATATCATATTAATAATATTTTTTTTTTCATTTCATTTGTCATCTGTTTTTTATTGTTGTATTGTAGAAAAAGGAAATAGAGTAAAAAAATTATTATCAAATAAAGCAATTGTTTAATTTTCTATTTGAAAATGTATGAATACGATTAATTAAAGAATAATCAATGTGGTATTGGTTTTTTGCAAAATGACAGTAAACACAAACAAATTTTTTTTTAATTCAACCCTAAAATAAAAAAGATTAAAGCAAACAGAAAGAGGTACATGTTAGGACTATGCTTTGATTTGCTTTGAGTGTGAACAAGAAGAATATCAATGTTAAATAATTTTAATCCAGCTATCATTAATTTTTTTTCAGGTATGAATATTTGAATTGAAATTACTTAAAATCATAATAATCCTGTTTGCTGAATGCCAATTGTGATTCAATTAGACATATTAGATCAGTTTAGTTATTTCATTCTCTTTCCAATGTCAATACTATCACAAACAGGCACATAAACTATATTTATGATATATGCATCCTGAAAAAACAAAAACATAAAATGACACCACCCTAGATGTTACAATTTTTAAAAGTCATGCGGTAATACAGGTATAATACCAGGTATAAACTCTCCGAAAAAAAAATATCTTTGTTAAATTAGATAGACCCAAATTGCTGTATCTTTTTTTATTTGAAAAGAAAAATTTGATTGACCTTTACAGAAAACCACGGGATGTAGACAAAAAAGGGATATAAAATTACCAGCATAAGACACAAATTTCAAATTTCAAATGAATAGAATCTTGATCTTTATGATTGAAACCACTACTTTAGAAAAGGTCAACTCAAATTATCTAGTTATGATTGTATTGGAATATAAAGTTTCAAAAAAATATATTTATAAAATGTGATTAACAGTATTTTGAAGTATTATACAGGAATTGTACTGTCCTTGGTCTTTATTACAAAAATATAAATTACAATATGCTTTTATAATATACATTTTTTTCTTATCAAAAAGGACCAAAGACGACGTTTTAAGACGTCCACTGAAAACATTAGATATTAATTACGAAGAACAACTTGCAAATTCAACCACAGAGGAAGTATGTTCACATATTTAACAGTTCATCTTGGAACGTGTAAGAAGAAAATATAATATATGTATAGAAATCAAGTAGTAAATGATTATAAGATTCCAAATTTTAATCACTCAAATCATTGACAGTTCAGTTTCTATTGCATTACTATTATGCATAGAAGCAGAAATACATGTTTTTACAACCAAATTGAGAACTTGTTATTTAGGGATCAAAATGAAATTGTGTGTCAACTATAAAGAATGGAGTCAAATAATACTAACATGGAAACCATACAAAGTTTTCAAATATCAAGGATTGAGACCCTTAAGCACAACACAAAACCATTAGTCTGAGTGCTGAGATTGTAATATGTCAATCACAATAGTTAATTTGCCAACTTAATCATTCAGTCATGGTGTTTAGACTTGAATATAAAGATGTAGGATTAAAAAGTTCAAAGTTCAGTAATAATGGCTTGCATAGGAAACGCCAGAAATCAATTCTGGAACCATCTGATAATAAATGACTCAACTTTTTAATGTGATCCAAATACCCTGAAGCATAACCTAGTTCCAGTTAGATACAACATATAGAGTTACCAAATGGAAAGAGAGGGATTATGCACTTTAAGTTGTTGGGTATCAGCACAAAATTAAATCACTTTTTTAAGGTGGATAGAAGAGATTAATTAATTATGTCACAACTCGAGGTTCAACATAAAAATATATTGTGGCTATCATAGTGGATATTGTCACTCAATCCCACAGCTATGACATATTGTTTCAATTCATAGTAACTTTTGTTGGCGTGAGTTGAACAGAAAAAATTATTCTAACCACATAACTTTTTCACGGTGATTTCGCTTTCATAACAACTCCTTCAAATACTTCAAATACTCCGTTAGTGCCAAACTTACCTTCAAAATTATAGGAATCAACAGGACCAGGCAGTCGAAAGGACATGGCGAATTCATCCGGTGGACAAAGGTTTCTAGTTTGCATTTCAAATACATGAGAGTACCTGTATATTGTTGCCTCTCATGTTATAGTTACTCCACTTATCAATATAGTTCCATCAATCCCAACATCACAGGAGAATTGGGCTGCAGTTATAAATCCCAACTATGTTAGTTATCAGCAGTGAGATCTGAGATCCAACTCTAAAAACTATTAGTAACAAAATATACATTCTTTTATGGCCAATTTAGAAATTTGGCATATATAAGTATTACTTAAAACATTTAAAAGCACCATTGACCATATGCAATAAAACAATTATAAAAATTAAATATAACAGCTTCCAAAGTGTAGATTCCTCTTAGAGGAGTGGATCCCTTTATATATTAAGATCCATCTCAGATGGCATGCAATTTAAAATAAATTCATGTTATCAATCAAAATCTTTTGATAGTAAAGTTTACCACAGACACAAAATAGACATTCCCACATCTCACATACACACAACATAAAAGCTCAGAATTAAAAGAATAACACAAATACACCACTTCCTAGCTCTGGTCAAAGAATTAAAATATGTAAAAATGTGTCTTATTGAACCTTATATGCAGTCCCATACAATTTTTATGAAAAAAATATACCGTTTAACAAAAACCATTATATTATAAATGAATTCTTGAGAGTTAACACATAACAAAACACTTACTTTCATCTCTCTTGACTCCTAGAAGAGACACATGAAACAGATAGTAGTCTTCACACTCTCCAATGTCCACAAGTCCTATGCTGGGACCAAATTCAGCCTTGGCCACACTTCCAGTTAAAGCAAATCCATTCTTAGTAGTAGCCACAATGTTATGCAGTTCCTCTCTAGAAGGACGCGAAGGAAGGACCACCATAGCAGGCCCAACTTTTTCAGAATCATCACTCTCCTCATCTTAACCACCCTGATGGCGATGAGTTGTAGCATCACTCACACCTTGAGCAACATGAACTTTATCCGGAAACGTATAAAAGCGACCAGAGCACTCATTATCAACCTTCTTCTTCATGGAGTTATTGAGAACACAATTGTCGTGAAAAGAAACACCTAGTTGCAACCTAGCAGCCTCTATGTCCACATGCAACTCTTCCAGCCCACTCAGTCTCTTGAACCGCTCTAAATCCTCTGACTTTATATAACTGTTATCAGGATTGTCAATAAACACAATGTTGTGAACGATTTTATAGTAGTTTTTGAACCGGGATTGAGGGTGTAAGTGGTGAGGGAACAAATCGAGAAGTGGGGGTAATTGTTGTTTCCACCCAGGCCTTGGAAGAATCGTCGCAGAAAGGTCAATTTAAGGACTAGTGACTTATTACTCTTCCTGAGAATATAGTAGTAGAGACGCTCCAATTCTGCAACTTTGATGAAGGAATTAGTCAATTGGTTCAATGTGTATGGAGGCAACCCTTCAGCTACTCTCTGCAATATTTATTTTTTTGTAGCTGCCTCAGTTTGGAAGAATCGGTGCAGAAAGGTCAATATAAGGACTAGTGACTTATCACTCTTGGAGAGAATGTATCCTTGTACACATTGAAAGACGCAACTTCTCCTTAGACTGCAAGAATATCAGAACTAGGAGAGAAAGATTAAATTTTGTACTCGTAGTTAGAAGCAATTTTTCCTAATAGTTAGACACAATGATCAAATGATTATTCAAACTTTCAATATTTCTTAGCTAGGAGTGGCTAAATGCTAGGAGTGTAGCTAGATGTAAATAATATTCAATGTTAGTTATGAGTGACTTGAGCAAAGCATTATTGGTGTTGTCCAGGAGTGACTTGAGGTAAGTAAGGGATATTTAGTGTTATCCAAAAGTGGTTGAAGTAAAAAAATACTTATAATCAACTAATAATGACTTTAATACTTAATGGATTAACTAGGAGAAATTAAAAAAAAATACTTAAATTTAACTTGTTGGCTAAATGACTATATGTAATATGTTGCCATAGACAAATTAATATAAATTGTAATGTTTACAGTCTTTATTCCTTATCTTATTTATATTATTTATTTCTTATCATTTTTATTAACTCAAAAACAAAGTTATTGCGAGAGTAATTGTAAAAAATATATTTATCAAAAGTGTTCTTAAAATTAAGTATTTATTTAAAATAACAATTAGTGAAACATAAAAATCATATCACTTTATATAATAATAGAAAATATATCAAAAATATGTTAATAAAGTAATTTAACTGTAAGATGTAATCTCTTAAACAAAGAAATTGTGTATAAAATAAGTTTTTAAAATATTTTCGTCTGTCCAAATATGTTATTATTTGTTTAGGTTGCATTATATGTATTTTTATCAAATACAAAACTTAAAAAGCTTTTTAAAAAAATACCTAATATCCTTCTTCATGTCAGATTGCTAATAGAAATTTTTATGTAACTTAAAATTACATTTATATCAGTTATGAAAAGAAACATAAAACATATATCATATAATACCTTAAGTTTTTAATGTTTCATCTGAAGTTTAACATTTACACTATGCTTAAAAAATTATAAATTAATTAAATTATAATTTAAGAATCGCCGCAAAATGGTCAATTGGTTCAATGTGTATGGAGGCTACCCTTCATCTACTGCAATATTGATTTTTTTGGCTGCTTGGGTTTTGACGTGGGGACCAAAGTAGGTTCCCAGGATGAAATGCATTAAAAACCAAAGAATTCATTAAAAATCTATCATTGTGTTACTCTTAGAATTTGTTTATAATTTTTATAATTTATATTATATTATAGAAATTAGAGATTCACAGAGAAAACAAAACTTATATTATCAAAGCTCCACAAGAACATTTATACTTATATTATCAAGACTCCACAAGAATATTTATTTATTGTTCTCATCTTCTAGGTTATGTAAGAACAAAACTTATATTATGATAATGAAAACTCAATTTATAAAAACAGAAAAATAATAGGACTATTAAGTAATGTGTCTTCTTTTTGTAAATAATGGTTTTATTATGTCATATAATAAATATTTTGTTGTTGAAGTGGAATGTACATATCAATGTTTTAATCTCTACCTATAAAGTATATTTACAAGCATGTCAATAACAATTATGACATAATTATTACAATTTTCTGGTATGTTAGAAATGATGAGAATGGAAATGAATGTCCTTAATAGATAAAAACATACAAATTGTATATATTTATCATCATGTAAAAATGTATGGAGAATTTTTTTTTTTCTTAGGAATTTTGTCCAATCATATTAAAAGGTTTCAATCATATATTAAAATAAAAGTTATGAAATATAACATCCTTACTTTGAAACAATTATATTATTTATTTAATGTATTTTTACTTTAAATATAAGGATTGAATAATATTTTGTTTAATTTCTATAATTAAAATCATAATATAAAAATATTATATTCACTAAATCTAACTAATTTTTTAAGGGATAAGAAGAGTATGACATGTTAATTTCCAATTTAAAATAATGAACATCTTGATAACTCTTTTTTTATAGGATGTTTTTAGTTAATGTATGAGATCAAATTCATCAATCAATTTGTATACAGAATCACACATTATGAATATTATTGTTATATTGCTGATTTAACGTGTAATAAATACTCGTTATTTCAAACATATTTCTGTTTTTTATATACCAAATCAAGACATTTTGGTAAAATGTATTGTGCTAGTTTTATTTTTAACTTATTTTTTAAACAAAAATAAAAACCTCAATTTTAAATATTTATTTTAACACTATTATAAAAACTAACTTAACAACATATGTAAGTGCGCACTTAATTTATTTGTGTGCCAAGTATTGTGATAAGTTACACATATTTTACTATTGAAGGTAAAAAAAATTATAAATTAAAAATTAAAAATTTAAATTTCATTTCTTTAAAATTATTATTATTTTTACAATATTTTACTTTTATTTTTATTATAGATTTATGAGATCCTTCTTTATCTTTTTATAAATTTAAGTCCATCACGTATTTATTTGACAAAATAAATCATTTCTTGAGTTGATTAACAATTGTTTGGATATCCTTTACCTATTGTTTGGAATTGCAATGACTTCTATTTAATCTTATGTGTCTTTTTTTATTTTTTCTGTTTTTCACTTATATATAATCTAGGTATAAGTGCATGTTAGCTTCAATATACATCTTTGGATGGCTATTATTGATGAAACTCAAACATTTTATTCATTTTGTTGATTGTTAACTAAAAAAGTACTGAAGTTTAAACAACTTTGATGATCGTTATTAGCTCAGTTAAAATTTGAAGAGCCACTTAGCATTTTGCCAAAAATTCAAATTGGACTTAGATAAGATTTAGATATAGACTACTGTTAATCGTTGATGTTACCGATTATAGAACTTGCGCAGCAAGCTTACCCAATACCTGCCCACATCATTTTTATTAATGCTTTTTTGGTAAAATGTATTGTGGTGGTTTTATTTTTAACTTATTTTGTAAATAAAAATAAAAACCTCAATTTTAAATATTTATTTTAACACTATTATAAAAACCAACTTAACAATAATAAGTAAGTGCCAAGTTAATTTATTTGTGTGTGCAAAATACTCCAAATGCGATAAGGTATAAATATTTTAGTATATAAGGTAAAAAAAATTATAAATAAAAAATTAATCATTTAAATTTCATTTCTTTAAAATCATTATTTTTTAAAACGTTTTACTTTTTACTTTTATTAAAGATTTATGAGATCGTTGTTTATCTTTTTATAAATTTAAGTCCATCACATAAATCTTAGTGAAAGCTGTAAGATATTTATTTAGAAAAATTATTTTGACTCTTTCTTGAGTTAATTTTATTAAAATGATTGTTTAAGACAAAATAAATATTCTTTGAATTCTGAAAAAATAAGTATTTTTGACGGATCCTTTGACTATTGTTTGAAATCACAATAACTTCTAGGTAACAATTCTTAGTTATCTGTGCAAGTATTATTTCAAGACTTAACTAAATATCCTTCAACAAATCACTTGAGAATTCTTTCCACAAGCCACTTTGGTTTAACAAAATATTCTTTTAACAAAATACTTCTGCGATGTTTCAAAAATGAAAAGTAAGAAAATGTTAGAAATCAATTCTGGTATCATATGATAAGAAAGGACTTGATTTTTAATGTAATCCAAATCTCCTGAAGAATCATAATTATTACCATGTGCAGTCGCTGATGGCCCAGTTCCAGTTCGATAGAACAATATAGTTACATATAGAGTTACCAAATAGAGAGAGAGGCATTGTGCATTAAAGTTGGAGGCTAATCAGGATAAAATTAAATCACTCTTTTCATAGGTGGATAAAACATAATAATTAATCATGTGACAATTGGATGTTCAACATGAAGATATTGTCATGAAAATATTGTGGCTACCAATCACTCAATCCCACAGCTATTTGACATAATGTTTCAATTCATAGTAAGTTTTGTTGGTGTCTAGTGAAACAAAAGAGATGATTCTAACCAAACAACTTTTTCATGGTGACTTTGCTTTCATAACAACTCCTTCAAATATTCCATCAATGCCAAACTTACCTTCAAAATTATGCGGATCAATAGGACCAGGCAGCCGAAAGGACACACCGAATTCACCCGGTGGACAAAGGTTTCGAGTTTGCATTTGGAACGCATAAGTGTATATGTATATTGTTGCCTTTCCTGTTATAGTTACTCCACTCATCGATGTCGTTCCATCAAGCCCAACATCACAAAAGAATTCCTCTGCAGTTATAAATCCCAGCTATGTTAGTTATCAGCAGTGAGACCCAACTGAACAAACTATTAACAACAAAATATACATTCTTTTATGGCCAATTTAGAAATTTGGCATATATAAGCATTACTTAGCACATTTAAAAGCCCCATTGACCATATGCAATAAAGCAAATAACAAAAAATTAAATATAATAAGCTTCCAAAGTCTAGATTCCTCGTAGAGGAGTAGGTCCCTTTATATATTAAGATCCATCTCAGTTGGCATGCAATTTAAAACAAATTCTCACAACTCAGCTACATACAATAGAAGAGCTCAGAATTAAAAGAATAACACAAATATACAAGTTCCTAGCTTTGGTCAAAGAATTAAAATAAGTAAAACTGTATTCTATTGAATTTTTATGGAAAAAGAAATCAGTTAACAAAACCATTATATTTAAAATGAATTCTTGAGAGTTGACAAAGAACAAGATACTTACTTTCATCCCTCTTGACTCCTGGAAGAGACACACGAAACAGGTAGTAGTCTTCACACTCTCCAATGTCCACAAGTCCTATGCTTGGACCAAATTGAGCCTTGGCCAGACTTCCAGTTAAAAGAACTCCATTTTTAGTAGCAGCCACAATGTCATGCAATTCCTCGCTAGAGGACGCAAAGGAAGGACCAAGATAGTTGCCATAACTTTCTCAGAATCATCACTCTCCTCATCTTGGAACCCATCACGCACTGCCCTGTTTGTTGGTTTGTCACAGTGAGAAACAAAGCAGCATGCACAATGTATAATGGTTAAAACATAATGCATGTATATATATATATACACCAATCATTCATTAACATTATACTTTAAATAGAGAATTAAAACACATAACTAATTTCATTTATACATATATGTTTAAAAATAAAATAACAGTTTTTCAGAAAGTTTTTAATGTTGTAACTGGTTCTTTTGAGAGCATCTTTCACAGTATCCTTTCTAACATTACCTGCTCTCGTGTATCTCAGATAAAAACAAACAAACAAACAAGAGAGGGTAAGCTAGTAATACAAAATATCTCAATTAATCACTATTATACATCATTTTACATATAACAATCAATTGACAACATCTATCATCCAACTCAAGACATTACATAATATAGACAGACTCAATCTACTTCCTGTAGACCCTAAGATTTGCACCTGTCATACTACCGCCAACCTGTGTGTTTCATCTCATCACCATTAATCTCATATAACAGGGTTAATCCACATAATTGTCCTTACCAGCCCTCTTTCAAGCTGTAGTTTTAGTCAAATGAACCTCCTTCGACTCTTACCACCTAATATTCATCTATTTGATTCTTATTAGTAAAGTTAAGAGATCAATTGTTAACCAGATCTTTAGACAATGCACATCCTATTTCTTAACATAGATATTTTCTTTCCTGAAAACACTATGCCTACCACGCATCACTTATAATTCATATCATACATCATCAATTTTTATTCATCTATTCATTCACTTCCTATTTCAATTTCAATAATCTCAAGAAAACTTCACCACTTTATATAATTACACAATATCAGATACAATTCCCTCAATCATGCATAAAGACATATTCATAGGTCATATTCAATTCATCGAACAACAATAAAAGTTCTCACATGATACTTTCTAACATTATTACTCAAATCAGGTCAATTAATCATACCAAATCAAGATAACAGTCAAACTGGTTTAGTGTTCAAGACCAGTCAGACCTGCAAGAAAGACTTGAGCACTGATAATCACATATTAAAGTCTTCTATCCTTGAGTTATATTTGAAAGTAACTAACTAGTATACAAGTTACTAACTTCCCTTACCTGATGATAATCTTCACAACAGTTCCTCCTATACCCGACACAAATACTAATCTCCAAAATTTCGGGATCCGTAATAAGTTATCAGAACAAAACCAAATTTTAGTATAATCTTAATTAAGTTGAGAGAAATACTTTTCTCAACTGTTCCTGTTAAGATTGAGAACAAAAACCTAATAATAAACAAAAAATAAGAGATCTATAGAGCAGATATGAACTTACTCTGTTTGAGATTCTGATCGGTTAGAAATGATCCTTAACTCCTCAACAGCTACTATAGGGTGTGATCAGATTTTAAAATAGATGAACTATGGAGTGAGAGATTGGAGAAAAAGAAGAACTTGGAAGAGTGAGAGACAGAAGAAGAAAAAGGAAATGGAGGTGCAAGGCGTGTTGTTGTCTTTAAGACTTCCTCTACCATACCCTTACCTAATAACTACTACCTAATAACTACTGATTTTCATTAATTGTTTGGTTTAAGATAAACAAAATTATAATTTTCTTTCTATGAAAAATGTTACATTTAAAAAATACTCTTGCAAGAAATTGTATGCATATTTTTTTATTTTAAATATATCTAATCAAATATGTATGTGGGTTTGAATGAGAAGATAGATAAAACTAAATGAAAAAAAAAATAATATAAGTGTTTAGTAGAGAAGAGAAAAATTTTCAAAGACATGAAATAAGAGTGCTTTATTATTTTATTCAATACCAAAATTGTGGTGTGTACTTCAATTGAAAAAATTTTCTAAACCAGAAGTCATAGAAAGTCGTTCTATTACATAAAGTCGTCTTAGTAAAACACAACATACCTAAGTACATAAATTTATTTATTTTTTGCTATACATAAATTTTGATTTTATTTTGCTCACTATGATAAATACAATATAAAATTGCATCAATTTAATGCCAAAGTCTTCCTTTCATGTGCTTTTTGCATTAACTTTTTTTGGTTTCAAAATTAACAAAAATTGTATCAATTTTTTTAACGATATTACATTTGAAAAGTACTCTTGGAAGGAATTATATATATAATCATTATCATTGATTCATGTGGATTTAGATGAGAATAAAATGAATGAAAATAAAATTAATATAAGTTTTGGTAAGACAGATAAATAAAAAATATAATTTTAAAGAATGAATATGTTTTTTAATTTAAAATAAAAAAAACTTATAAATATTGTCTGATTCAAAATACTCAAACAATGATTTAGTTCATCAAGTGATCAAACTATAATTCTTTCTTATTAAATGAAACTCAACAACTTAAGTGAACCACTTGACTTAAATATTTTCAAGTTTATTTTATCAAATTACTAGACAAGATTATAGAAGACAAAGTTTAAAACCATAGTCAAAACCCTCAAAGATAATTTTCAAATAAGCATATGGATAATAAATTCTCATTTTTTTTTACTGCAAACAATAATGTAAACAAAATAAGGAATATAAAGAAATTCTCACACTTTGTACATACTACATTCAATTCTTAATCAATATATTGAGTTTTACTAGACATATTAATGTTGTGAAATACATCTTAAGTATTCTTAGGGCCTCAATCACTCTTGGTTAATCCCTTAGATATTATTCACACAAGCCATTTCTGGCTTAAATGAGTATTCTTTAATCTCACAGACACTCCTAGTTGACCTGTCAAATATTCCTTCCCAAGCCACTCTTACCTCAGTATTATTTCATATTACATCCACACTCCTAGTTGAGCTGTCAAATATTCCTTCCCAAGCCACTCTTACCTTAATGAGTATTATTTCATATTACATCCGTTCCTAGCAGCGGACCCCGACAAGAAGTATTCGTCCACTCCTGACTTAATGAATATACACACATACATATGTGTGTGTTATGTGCATAATTATTATTTGAATGTAGGACATATCTACTGCCTTCATTTGCCAAAAATATCTCTTAGAAGGTGCAAGTTAAAGTCAAACGCAAACAATCTTTTGGATAAAAGTTAAAATTGTCTTCTTCACCAACATCCTAACACAAAAAGCATTTTAACTCCAACCTAATTGTCTGTCCTACCATTGTTAGTGATAAGGGACAATACTTAAAGATGAAGTACATTACATTTAATGCAACAATTATATTCAAGTGTGATAGACAAAGAGAGGACATCTCAGGAACTAAGATAAAAATGAGCTATGAATGGTTTCTTCCAACAACTATATAAAGTCTTCAATCAAGAAGAAGAAAAGAGAACAAATGTTGTATTGTGTCAAAATGCGGTCTAGATATGAGCAATCCTTATAGCTTCATAAAGAGATCCTAGAGTTGAAAGCAAAGAACATGCTATATCTATAGATCAGAAAAGGTCACTATTAAAAAAATACTAAAAGTGTTCATTCAACCACCTTGAAAAGAATGTTTATCCTTGTACACATTGAAAGACGCAACTTCTCCCTAGACTGCAAGAATATCTAAACTGTGAGAGAAAGATTAAATTGTATACTCGTTGTCAAACACAATTCTCCATAATAGTTAGACACAATGATTAAATGATTATTCAAACCTTCAATCTTTCTTAAGTTAGCTATGAGTGGCTAAAGGTTAAAAAATACTCCTTGACAGATTAGCCAAGAGTAGTTGTAATTTGAAAAAAATACTTGATTAGCTAGGAGTAACTAGATGTAAATAATATTCAATGATAGTTAAGAGTAACTTGACCAAAGAATTGTTGGTGTTGTCCAAGAGTGACTTGTGTAAAGAATATCCAATGTTATCCAAAAGTGGCTCAAGTAAAATATACTCAAGTCAACTAAAAATGACTTAAATAAAGAATACTCAATGAGTTAGCTAGGAATAACTACAAAAGAATATTCAAGTGTACTTTGAAACAATAGTCTCTTAGTTAAACTTGGTTTGGTCTAGTTAAATTTAACTTGTTGGCTAAAATAATATATGTAATATGTTACAAGGGAGAAACTGCTATAAATTGCAATGTTTACTCTTTTTCTTTCTTATCTCATTTACATTATTTATTTTTTATCATTTGCTCTAACTCAAGAAAAAGTGTTATTGTGAAAGTAATTATAAAAATATATATTTATCAAAAGTATTTCTACTGAACAAGAAAATGAATTACTGTGGATGAAGATGATGTCTGGTTGACTGCATTAATTTGGAAAGATGAATTAGAGAGAATTTGGAGAATGAGATCCTTGCTTATAGGAAGAGATTTGATGGAATGAAATTTAAAATTACAAAACAACCATTGTAAGTGAGTTTGAAATTACGAAATACCTTCTTCTAGAAGGATCAATTAGCAATTTCATAAATATATTAATTAAAAAAAATTATAACATCTATCAAATCATTCTTAAATTTTTACAAACATTTTCTTCAAATTTTATCATTTATCAATTAATCTAAATAAGCTCCACTCAAATTATGTAGAACTGAAATAATTTGATTTTGAATAAAAAAAACAGAGAAATTTTTACATGCTGCTGATTTGAATATCTTCCAATATTTGTTTCTACTTCTCTTCCTCGTTACAATTTGATTAACAGGAGAAAACACGAGTTTTTTAACCCAAAATTTCATGTCCTCTTTCCTCAATTTGGAACTTAAAATCAAAACAATCCCAAATAAAAACCCTAAAAACCATTCTCTGACCGCTTTTAGCCCATGCGATTGTGAGAGATGGATGCGATTGCCAAAGGCGAAGCGATATAGGATTGAGAATGTGAGAATTGACATGGAGTACTGAGATTGGGAATGAACGAGGGTGATCTGAATATTAATTAATCAATCATATAAATATTTATTCTTGATTATAAAATTTACTTTAGTATAATTTCTAAAATAATATATACATATATAGTTATAATTAAATATCTGTCATTAGTATATTTTGGACTCATCTATTGTTTCTTACCTTAAACCTTTCATTCCTTTACCTTCTCTAAATAACTAATTCCAATATTTTATATAAATATTTTCAAATATTCAAATAATTTCAAACACATACTTTACAATCAATATTCTACTGCTTTGAAAAAAAGGTAATTTTCTTAAGTGTTGATCATGGAAGAGAAGAGAGAAAGAATAACGAGTCATATGACATTTTTATTTTTTCTAATTGATCCATCTTAAAAATCAGGTGTGCTTTGTAATTTAGGAGTTATTGTTAAATAAAGATATATAGAAATCCTCTTATATAATAATTTAATAATTCAATTATTTATTTATAAGTTATAATATAAATTAACATGATAAAAAATTTAATTCATAATTGTGAAATGTTTATCATGTTAGATTTGATATTATTGTTACAGGATGAAGTCAATAACAATATTTTTCAAATATCAACTCCAACAAATTAGATAGAGGTGAATAACAATGAGAAGAGAGGTCAATCAATAACAATAAACTTTTTAGATATTAATTCCAACTAATTGAACTTACATTTTTCTATACTATTATTTATTATTTACAGTATTTATATAAAAGTAAATATCCACTCTTTGGTAGAAGGAAAATATAAAGTACATTCAACACACCTTTTAATTTCAAAAGGAAAGTATAAAGAACACAAAATTTATTTATTTTTACAAAGGTCCTATTATCAGAAGGGATAACACTGATTCTAATATTTATAATAATGATAATATTTGGGTAGCTGATAATTGAAGGATTCTTTGTACAATACATTATTACATATATAGCAATATAACCAATATTTTCATCTAGTAACATTACTTTTTAATTTTTATCCATTAAATTTTCATGTTCTATTGTTAAAGATGATCCAGAAATATATTACAAAGTAACATGACTTCTGTTTCACTTATAATTCTAAAATTTTTTAATTGCTAATAAGATTATTATACTTATGAATTCACTATCTTCTATGTTATTCAATTTATTGAGATAATAAATGCTTTCAGCTGTTATCTTGCCAAAATGAAAATCTTATACCTAGTTTAGGTTTTATATATATATATATATATATATATATATATGTAAATGTGAGTATTATTGAACATTAAAATGGTTTGAATAATGAGTTTAATGCCTTTTATGTTAAGAAACTAAAATTTGTGATAAAAGTAGATTCTTTCTTGAGAAGATTCTATCACTAGTATTTTTGCTTTCACAAATTTATTTCCTTTACTGTTACAATACTTAAATGTATATTTAAAACACTGACAATAAAATTATAAACAAAAAACGTAAATTGTTAGTTGTATATAACTTATTTCACTAAGTAACTATTATGATATTTTTTTAAGTATATATTATATCATTTACCTATTTTCTCACTTTTATGCAAAATAGACATTAATAAAGGTAAAACGAAAGTAGTAATTTTTTTCTTATAATTTCATTTTTAAAATACAATATCATTCGAACCATTAATTTGAAATTCTTTATCCACATTTGAAGCAAAGAAGTTTATATGAAATGAAAAATGATAGTAGAAGGTGTAACACCTCAATGACATTAAGAAGTTTATATGAAATGAAAAATGATAGTAAAAGGTGTAACACATCAATGACATTAGTAATGAAAATTTAAACCTCAGATATTTACAAATATCCAAGCATTCAAAAAAGATTAAGTGTGCAAAATATTTTCTTAAAAGGTTTATTGATAAAACTTATATTATGATTATGAGAACTCAATTTATAAAAGAAGAATAATGGTAGGACTATTAAGTAGTGTTTTTATTTTTATTTTTTAAAACATTTTGTTATGTCATATAATAAATATTTTGTTGTTGAAGTTGAATGGATATATCAATGTTTTAATTTTGGTCTATAAAGTATATTTACAAGCATGTCAATAACAATTATGACACAATTACTTAAACTTCCTATTATGGTAGAAATGATGAGAATGGAAATGAATGTACTTAAGAGATAAAAACATACAAATTGTAGATATTTATCATCAAGTGAATGTATGGAAATTTTTTTTTTCTTAAGAATTTTGCCCAATCATATTTAAAGGTTTCAATCATATGTTAAAATAAAAATTATGAAATATAATATCCTTCGTGTAGAAGAACATAGTCCAATCCTTGCGAATCTCGATAGCTGAAGTCCACCAGCCCATCACAGAAGGCCCAAGGTCCAAACACCTCACTTAACTTAGACGAATTCTTCCTCCACCCCCATACCATTTTCCTGCACCTCCATACTCACTATAAAAAGACGACTATACCTTTAAGAAAAAAGTGCAAAGATAGAAATACCCTCCACCCCCTTCACTCCTTTTATTCAGTTCCCTTATTCACTCTAACCCTTCATCCGATTCATTTCTTCCAAATCTTCAATTAAACTTTCAAACAAGTCGTAGGTAAACAATTTGTGATGTTTATTAGCAATTTATGAATCGTATTGTTGATTAGAGTAGTTAATTTGGTGTTTCAAGAGTTGTCGACAGCGAACGAAGAATTTTTCAATCTGGGAGTTTGACAACCGGATGGGTTTCATCCAGTTCTCATTTTGATTTAAAAATGACAATCGGATGACACCCCATCTGGTTAACATTTGTAAAAAAATGTAAACCGGATGAGCATGTCATCCGGTTGTCATTTGCAAAAATAACAACCGGATGACATGCTTATCCGATTTATAATTTTTTCTAAATGTGAACCGGATGGGGGTTGCCATCCGATTGTTAGTTTTAAGGACTTTGGTGGCTTCTTGCAATGTCCCGTAACAGGTCCCAAGTTTTGTCAAAATAACGCATTCGTGCAAGAATGTGGAGGGTCATGTTGAGAGAATCAGGATTTAGGGGGAACGAGAATGGATGAGGCTGTAGTTGAAGAACTCCAAGGCCTTGAGGCCATTGTAATGTGAAGCAAATAGCCGGCCGAGAACGTTTTCCACAAGGGAAATGAAGAAACTGGAAGAAGGGAGGAGGTGGAGGAGTGTAGGGTGAAGGGGTTGCAATGAAAAAGGGTGGTCGTCGATGATTCTTCCTCTAACGAGATAATCATAAGGGTTTAGGATAATAAGTAAGAAGGTTCGATTGGAATTGATTAAGGAGGCATCCCATGTACTTCAAATGGAGAATTCAACAAATCGGATGTGCCTCATCCGGTGCATTCTAAGTCCTCACCCATCTAGTTCGCAAAGGTACAGGGGCACTCTGATCATTTCCTCAAGGACACTTTGGGATTTTAAATTTTTATGGAGGTGCAGGAAGAGGATATGGAGGTGGAGGAAGAATTCGTCCTTAACTTAACCACTGAGTAGGGGAAGAATATGGTGTCAACCCAGAAATGGCGGGAAATTCCCTAGTCAAAATAAGCGAGAGAAGTTTACCACTCCCAAATCTAAGGCCACCAAAGAGCATGGTCGACAACATTCACGCACAGGTATACTATACGGCCATCACACGTTACGGCCGACTATATACACCAAACGCAATAGCCATCACTCATTAAGGCTGACCACGTACACTAATTACACTACACGACCATCGCTTGCTACAACCACGACAACAGAGGAAACTACACGGCCACCACTCACTCCAACCAACTTCATTTACTAAATATAGCTATACGGCTACCAAAGAGTGGGGCCGACAACACCACTCATCAAGCTCCTTATAGTTTAACAACTACTCAAGCTTGGATGGTTTGTGTACTATACGGCCACCAAGGAGCATGGCCGACAACATTCATTCACAAAGCTCATTGCAGAGAGTGCACAAGTCGACAAATACCCAAGCTTACAAGTTCCCAGGCCCATAAGAACCCAGGATGACAAGTATCCAAGTTGATAAGTGCACAGGCCGACAGGTACCCAACCAACACCAACAAACCAACATCCCCACTTCCCTTGCATTGGGAACGAGCATCTCACATCTGACAAAGAAACAAATCCCAATAAACGGCCCTTCTATCATCTGACAAAGAAGAGACCACATGTCTTCCCTCTGACACATAATGTAACAATCATACCTTATGCAGAAGAGACTACATGTCTTCCCTCTGACACATACCCTCTGACACATAGTGCAGAACAACAATCATACGTTATGTAGAAGAGACTGCACTTCTTCCCCTTAACACATAGTGCAGAACAACAATCATATTTTATACAGAAGAGGCTATACATCTTCCTCACAACATTGTCAGCAGGAATGAGAGTATAAATAATGAACAGTGAGTAAAATTAAAGGGAGGTTTTTATCAACTCCAATTCATACCATAGACTTTCGAAGATTGAACACTAACTTGAACATCAGAATACCTTTGGCAAGTATCTTTCCATCGTCCCAGTCATAAGAGATTAGAGATTCACAGAGAGATCAAAATAGTTGACACTTTAAAGTCTTCTTCTTAGCCTCAAGGCTCTCCAAAAATATTTATTGTTCTCATCCTCTAGGCTATGTAAGAAAAAAAACTTATATTATGATGATGAGAACTCAATTTATAAAAATAGAATAATGGTAGGACTATTAAGTAGAGTGTTTTTTCTTTTTTGTAAATAATGGTTTTGTTATGTCATATAATAAATATTTTGTTGTTGAAGTTGAATGCACGTATCAATGTTTTAATCTCCGCCTATAAAGTATATTTACACCTATGTCAATAACAATTATGACACAATTACTACAACTTCCTGGGATGGTAGAAATGATGAGAATGGAAATGAATGTGCTTAAGAGATAAAAACATACAGATTGTATACATTTATCCTCATGTAAAAATGTATAGAAATTTTTTCTTTCTTAAGAATTTTGTCCAATCATATTAAAATGTTTCAATCATATATTAAAATAAAAATTATGAAATATAACATCTTTACTTTGAAACAATTATATTATTTATTTAATGTATTTTTACTTTAATTATAAGGATTGAATAATATTTTGTTTAATTTCTATGATTAAAATCATAATATAAAAATATTATATTCACTAAATCTAACTAATTTTTTAAGGGATAAGAAGAGTATGACATGTTTTATTCCCAATTTAAAATAATGAACATCTTGATAACTTTTTTTTATACGATGTTTTCAGTTAATCGCGTGAGATCAAATTTGGTTCAATTAATTTTAAAATTAGAAAGAGAGTCCAATTCTATTTTAGATTTACAAAATACATACTAATTTGAAAATAAAGTTTTACTTATAATATTATATTTGAATCAATCAATTTGTATACAGAATCACACATTATGAATATTATTGTTATATTGCTTATTTAACGTGCAATAAATACTCCTTATTTCAAAAATATTTCTGTTTTTTATATACCAAATCAAGACATTTTGGTAAAATGTATTGTGCTAGTTTTATTTTTAACTTATTTTATAAAAAAATAAAAACCTCAATTTTAAAAATTTATTTTAACACTATTATAAAAACCAACTTAACAACATATGTAAGTGCACACTTAATTTATTTGTGTGTGCAAGTACTCTAAATGTGATAAGTTATAAATATTTTACTATTTAAGGTAAAAAAAATTATAAATAAAAAATTAAAAATTTAAATTTCATTTCTTTAAAATTATTATTTTTTTAAAATATTTTACTTTTATTTTTATTATAGATTTATGAGATCATTGTTTATCTTTTTATAAATTTAAGTCCATCACATTTATTTGATAAAATAAATCATTTCTTGAGTTGATTAACTATTGTTTGGATATCCTTTAAGTATTGTTTGGGATTGGAACCACTTCTATTTAATCTTATGTTTATTTTTTAAATTATAACAACTTTTGACTACCCCTTCAAATATTATTTCAATGACTTAATTAAATATTCTTTCAACAAGCAAGTTATTTGGGAGGCTTATCCAATTCCACAAACTACTTTGACTTAACTAAATGATTTTTTAACAAAATATTTCTGCCATCTTTCACAAATGAAAATTCCAAAAATGTCATAAATTAATTCTAAACATATGATAAAAAAGAACTTAACTTTTAATGAGATCCAAATCTCTTGAGGAATCATAATTATTACTATGTGCAGTCTCTAATGGCCTAATTCAAGTTAGATAGAACAGTACACATATAGTTACCAAATGGAGAAAGAGGGATTTTGTATTTAAATTGCAGAGTAGTCAGAGCAAAATTAAATTGCTCTTTCATAGGTGAATAAAACAGATGAATTAAACATGACACAATTGGATGTTCAACATGAAGATATTGTGTCTACCATAGTGGATATTGTCACTCAATCCCACAACTATGACATATTGTTTAAATTTATAGTAAGTTTTGTTGGTGCCTAGTGAAACTAAAGAGATGATTCTAACCAAACAATTTTTTCATGGAGACTTCGCTTTCAGAAGAACTTCTTCAAATACTCCATCAGTGTCAAGCTTTCTTTCAAAATTATAAGGATCACCAGGAAGCCAAAAGGACATGGCGAATTCACCTGACGGACAAAGGTTTCGAGTTTTCATTTCAAACGCATGAGAGTACCTGTATATTGTGGTCTCTCCTGTTATAGAGACTCCACTTATCAATATCATTCCATCAATCCCAACATCACAAGAGAATTCGGCTACAGTTATAAATCCCAGTTATGTTAGTTATCAGTAGTGAGATATGAGACCCAACTGTAAAAACCATTAGCAACAAAATATACATTCTTTTATGGCCAATTTAGAAGTTTTTCATACATAAGCATTACTTAGCACATTTAAAAGCACCGTTGACCATATGCAATAAAATAAATATTAAAAAATTAAATATAACAGCTTCTAAAGTGAAGATTCCTCCTAAAGGAGTGGATCTCTTTATATATTAAGATTCATCTCTGCATGAAATTTAAAACAAATTCTCACAGCTCAGTTACATACAGTATAAGAGCTCAGAATTAAAGAATAATACAAATATACAAATATACCAGTTCCTAGCTCTGGTCAAAGAATTAAAATAAGTAAAACTGTGTTCTATTGAATCTTTATGAAAAAAGAAATCAGTTAAGAAAACCATTATATTTAAAATGAATTCTTGAGAGTTGACACACGAAACAGGTAGTAGTCTTCACACTCTCCAATGTCCACAAGTCCTATGCTGGGACCAAATTGAGTCATACATAAGGGAATGACACCACTTTTAACCCAAAACTTTAAGGTAGTAAGCTTATGGGTCTTCTTTCTTATACATTGCTTAACTTTTTCATTTTTACTCAATGTAGGACTTAGACTCACACTTGAATTCTTAACAATAGCATCACTCACACGTTGAGCAACATAAACATTATCCAAAAACTGTTAAAAGTGACCGAAGAACTCATTCTCAACCTTCCTCATGGGCTTGTTGATGAGAACACAATTGTCGTGAAAAGTAAAACCCAGTTGTTGCAACCTAGCAGCCTCTCTGTCCACATGCAACTCTTCCACCCCACTCAGTCTCTTGAACTTATCTAAATCCTCCAGCTTTATATAACTGATATTAGGATTGTCAATAAACACAATATTGTGAACGAACGATTTTATAGCAATTTTTGAAACGGGGATTGAGGGTGTAAGTGGGGAGGGAAGAAATCGAGAAAGTGGGGGTAATTGTTGTTTCCACCCTGACCTTGGAAGAATCACCGCAGAAAGGTCAATTTAAGGACTAGTGACTTATCACTCTTCCTGAGTATATAATAGTAGAGACGCCCAATTCAGCAACTTTGATGAAGGAATTGGTCAATTGGTTCAATGTGTATGGAGGCAACCCTTTAGTTACTCTCTGCAATATTGATTTTTTTTGCTGCCTGGTTTTGGTGTGGGGACCAAAGTAGGTTCCCAGGATGAAATGCATTAAAAAGCATTTATCATCATTGGGGGCCACATCTATAGTGGAGGTTTTTAATTTAATTATATTTTAAATAAAATTTACATTGGAGAATTCATAATTATAATTTTCTTTTAATTTGAAGAAATTAAGTATAGCAGGCGAGATTTATCTGATAATTGACTTTTTAAATATTTGGTTTATTTAAGTCGAATTCATTCAAAATCTATCAGTGTTACTCTTAAGAATTTGTTTAGTTTTACTTAAAGAATTCTTGTAGGAGTTATAAAATTGATTTGGAGAGGATGGGTGCCTACATTTGAATTAACATGAGTTAACATTTATGAAAGAAAACTTGAGATTTTTCTTTTTTATTTTGAATATGAACTTTTATTATATTTTTTTATGTTATTTTAATAAAATTATTAAAAAAATCAAATAATTACAATGGTTCTTATCAGTGTATTTATGTTTATAATTTCTATAATTTATGTTATATTATAAAGTATAACATTCCAAAAATTATTCTAACATTTAGTTTATCCAAACCAATAGGTAAAACATAATACATAATAGAAATATATACAAATATTCACTCATACTGTACTTCAAAGATTTCTCTCTTCATAGATAATTAAAACATAACTAATTACTTTTAGACATATATATACACATAAATAAAATAAAATTTTTTCAAAAAACTTTTAAAACTGTAATTAGCTCAATCAAGAGCATCTTCTATGGTATCCTGTACAACATTACATACTCCCGTGTATAAAACGATCCTCGCATATAAAAACAAACACACAACACAAACAAGAAAGAATAAGTTATTAATTCAAAATATCTCAATTAGTCTCAAATAATCACAGGTATACATCATTTAACACATAACAATCAATTGATAACGTCTATCATATAACTAAAGACATCACATAATATAGACAGACTCAATCTAACATAATATAAACAAACTCAATCTATCTCTGGAAGACTCATGCATTGAATAGACATCGAGATTTGTACTTATCATACTACCCCCAATTTGTGTGTCTCATCTCATCACCATTAATCTCATATAACATGCTTAATCTACATGACTGTCCAAACCAGCCCTCTTTCAAGCTCCAATTTCAGTCATATGAACCTCATTCGACTCTCACCACCTATAATATTCATCTATTTGATTTCTATTACTGGTAGAGTTATCATATAAATCGTTCAACACATCCTTAGACAATGGAAACCTATTTCTCAACACATGTTTTCTTTCCTGAAAACGTTATGCCTACACATCACAGACAACTCATATCATACATCATCAAGTTACATTCATTTATTCATTCACTTTCCATTTCAATTTCAATAATCTCAAGAAAACTTCACCACTTTATATATTGGACAATATCAGATACAATTACTCAATCAATCATGCGTAAAGACATATCCATAGGTCATACATATCAAATTGCAAGTCATATTCAATCCATCAAACAACAATCAAAAGTTCTCACATGCTACTGTCTAACATCGTTACTCAAATCAGGTCAATTAATCAAATCAAGTCAAGATAAATAATTAAACTCATTTAGTGCTCAAGGACCAGTCAGACTTACAATAAAGACTTGAGCACTGATAATCATATATTCAAGTCCTTTTATCCTAGAGTTCTATTTAAAAGTAACTACTTAGTATAAAAAAAAACAAGTTACTAACTTTTCTTACCTGAGATGATGATCCCAAAATAGTTTATCCAAAACTATCCCTCCAAAACTAGTCAATGACACTAATTCAATCTATAGGGATCTAGAACAAGTTATCTAAACAAAACTAAATTTCAGTATGATCTTAGTTAAGTTGAGAGAAATACTTTTTCTCAATTGTCCATACCAAGATTAATTACAAACACTAAGTTGAGAGAAATATGCTTTTTTTATTTAATTATGTTTTAAATAAAATTTACATTGGAGAATTCATAATTATAATTTTTTTTAATTTGAAGAAATTAAAACATAATACATAATATAGATATATACAAATATTCACTCACACTATACTTCAAAAGATTTTTCTCTTCATAGATAATTAAAACATAACTAATTACCTTTACACATATATACATATAAACAAAATAAGATTTTTGATTTTTTTCAAAAAACTTTTAAAACTACAACTGGCTCAATCAAGAGCATATTCCATAGTATCCTCTACAACATTACCTGCTCTCTCGTGTATAATACGATCCTCGCATATAGAAACAAACACACAACACACACAAACAAGAAAGAGTAAGCTATTAATTCAAAATATCTCAAATAATCACGGGTATATATCTTTTAACACATAAGAATCAATTGACAACATCTATCATCTAACTGAAGACATCACAACCTCTGAAAGACTTATGCATTGAATAGACCCCGAGATTTGTACTTGTCATACTACCCTCAATTTGTGTGTCTCATCTCATCACCATTAATCTCATATGACAGGCTTAATCTATATGACTGTCCAAACCAGCCCTCTTTCAAGCTCTAGTTTCAGTCTTATGAACCTCTTTCGACTCTCACCACCTATAATATTCATTTATTTGATTCCTATTATTGGTAGAGTCATCATATCAATCGTTCAACACATCCTTAGACAATGGGCATCCTATTTCTCAACACATATGTTTTCTTTCCTGAAAACGTTATGCCTACACATCACATACAATTCATATCATACATAATCAATTTTCATTTATATATTCATTCACATTCCATTTCAATAATCTCAAGAGAACTTCACCACTTTATATAATTGCATAATATCATATACAATTACTCAATCAATCATGCGTAAAGACATATTCATATGTTATACCTATCAAAGTCTTAATACAAATCATATTCAATCCATCAAACAACAATCAAAAGTTCTCACATGCTACTTCCTAACATCATTACTCAAATCAGGTCAATTAATCACAACAAATCAAGACAACAATCATACTCATTCAGTGCTCAAGACCAGTCAGACTTAGCACTGATAATCACATATTCAAGTATTTTGTATTTTATCCTACTACAGTTCTATTTGAACGTACCTAACTACAATAAAAAAAAACAAGTTACTAGCTTCCTTTACCTGATGATGATCTCCATAATAGTTCCTCCAATACCGACAGAAAAACTATTCCCAAAACCTAGGGATCTGGAATAAGTTATCAGAACAAAACCAAACCAAATTTTAGTATAACTTTAATTAAGTTGAGATTGATAAAAATAACCTAAGAAAAAAAACAGAAAATAGGATTTTTAAAAGAAATATAAACTTACTTTGTCTGAGATTCTGATCGGTTAGAAATGATCCTTAACTCTTCAACTAATATGGAGTGAGAGACCTAAGAGAAAGGAAAGGAAAACTTGGGAGAGTGAGGGAGAGAAGAAGAAAAAAGGAAATGGAGGTGCAGCTGACAGTTTTTTGTCTTTAAAACTTCCTGGGTTGTGCCTTACACTTACCCAATAATTACTGATTTTCATTAATTTTTTTGGTTCAAGATAAACAAAAATTATAAATTTCTTTTTATGAAAAATGGTACTTTTAAAAATTACTCTTCCAAGAAATTGTATGCATCTTTTCTTTTTATTTTAGATATATCTAACTAAATATGTATGTGGGTTTGAATGAAAAGATAGATAAAAGTAAATGAAAAAATAATTAATATAAGTGTTTAGTACAGAAAAGAAAAAAAATTCAAAGATATAAAATAAAAGTTCTTTATTATTCTATTCAATACTAAAGTTGTGAAAAAAATTTCTAGACAGAAAGTCACAAACTTAGAATACAACTTCTATTATATGAAGTGGTTCTATTACATGAAGTTGTCCTAGTAAAACACAACCTACCTAAATACATAAATTTAAAATTTTTTTACTATAATTTTTTTGGTTATTATGATAAATACAAGATAAAATTGCATTATTTTAATGCAAAAGTCTCCTTGCATGTGCTTTGCATTAACTTTTTTTTTCAAAATTAACAAAAATTGTATCAAATATTTTTATAAAACAATATTACATTTAAAAAATACTCTTGTAAGGAATTATATATAAAATCATTATCATTTATTCATGTGGATTTAGATAAAAAGAAAATGAATGAAAATAGAATTAATATAATTTTTTTAAGACTAAGAAATAAAAAATATAATTCTAAAGAATAATTATTTTTTAATTCAAAATAAAAAAATTATAGATATTATCTGATTGAAAATTCTCAGACAATGATTTTGTTCATCAAATAATGAAAGATTTTGTTCATGATATAATGAAACTGTAATTCTTTCTTATTAAATGAAATTCAACAACTTAAATGACCCACTTGACTTAAATATTTTCAAGTTTATTCTATCAAATTACTAGACAAGATTATAAAATATGAAGTTTAAAACCTTAGTCAAAATCCTTAAAGATAATTTTCAAATAAGCATAATCACAATACGTTTTTTTTTTAAGACAATAATAACATATAATGTAAATAGAATAAGAAATATAAAGAAATGTATACACTAATTTATATTATTTTTACATACTACATTCAAAATCTCAATCAATATATTGAGTTCCACTAGATATATTAATGTTGTGAAATACTTCTTAAGTATTTTTAGGGCTTAACCAATCACTCTTGGTTAAGCCCTTGAATATTCTTGACACAAGTCGGCTTAATGGGTATTTTTTAATCTCACAAACACTCCTAGTTGACCTTGTCAAATATTCATTCCCAAGCCACTCTTACCTAATCCGCTCCTAGAGAACCTCAACAAGGAGTGTTCTTTCACTCCTAACTTAATGAATATACACACATAAATATGTGTGCTATATGTATAATTATTATTTGAATGTAGGAAATATTCATTGCTTTCATTTGCTAAAAATATATGTTAAAAGGTGCAAGTTAAAGTCAACATCAAACAATTTTTTTGGATAAAAGTTAAAATTGTCTTCTTCACCAATATCTTAACACAAAAAGTATTTTAACTCTAACCCAAATGTCTGTCCCTTATATAGTATATTCTAACATTGTCAGTGATAAAAGACATTACATAAAGTACATAGAATTTCTTACATGCTACTCATTTGAATATCTTCCAATATTTGTTTCTACTTCTCTTCCTCTGATATAATAATTTAATAATTCAATTATTTATTTATAAGTTATAATAGAAATTAAAATGATAAAGAATTTAATTCATAATTGTGAAATGTTTATCATGTTAGTTTTGATATTATTGTTATGGGATGAAGTCAATAACAATACTTTTCACGTACCAACTCCAATATATTAGATAGAGGTCAATATACAACGAGATGATGTCAATCAATAACAATAAACTTTTTAGATATCAATTCCAACAGATAGAACTTACATTTTTCTCCACTATTATTTATTATTTACAGTATTTATATAATAATAAATATCCACTTTTTGTCAGAAGGAAAGTGTAAAGTACACTCAACATACTTTTTCACCTTCTGTCAGAAGGAAAGTATAAAGAACACAAAAATTGTTTGTTTTTAAAAATACCCTGCTCTCAAAAGAGGTGACACTGATTCCAATGTTTATAATAATAATAATATCTTGGTAAGTGACAATTGAAAGGTTCTCTATAGAATACATTATTACATATATAATAATATAACCAATATTTTTATCCAGTAACATTACCTTTTTAATCCATTAAATTTTCATATTCTATGGTTAAAGATGATCAAGAAATATATTACAAGATAATATGGCTTCTCTTTCATTTATAATTCTTAAAATTTTAATTGCTAATAAGGTTATTATACATATGAATTCACTATGTTCTATGTTATTCAATTTATTGAGATAATAAATGCTTTCAGCTGTTATCTTACCAAAATGAAAATCTTATACCTAGTTTAAGTTATATATATATATATATATATATATATATATATATATATATATATATATTCAAGAAAACTATGATAGTTGTAAGGATATTGGAGAATCACTATATAAATGTGAGTATTATTGAACATTAAAATGGTTTGAATAATGAGTTTAATGTCTTTTATGTTAAGAAACCAAAATTTGTGATAAAAGTATATTCTTTCTTGAGATGATTTTATCACTACACTACAAGAAAAAAAAAGTTATCTAGGAGACCAATTTTTAGCTATCAGTTGAGATGGTTGCGACCAAAATAGTTACTAGATTAGATTTTAGTTGTTAAATAACTATAAAATAGAAGATTTTAGTTACCAATACCATTAGATTCTAAATTAGTCTCTAACTTAATTGGATATCAATTTATAATCTAATAGCATAGGTCACTAAAATCTTGGTAACTAATGCAAGATATCAATTATCTTAATCTAATTGATCACACTAAATTCAATTATTACTTCTATTTTGTAGTTATTTAGCAACCTTTTAGTAACTATTTTGGTCACAATTAACAACAACAACAATTTCATTTCATTTAATAGTTAAAAATTGTTTCTAAATAACCTTTTTTTTCTTGTAGTGCTAGTATTTTTTGTTTTCACAAATTTACTTCCTTTACTGCTACCAACAACCCAAATTTACTTAAATGTATATTTAAAACACTGACAATAAAATTAGAAACAAAAACTTAAATTGTTAGTTGTATATAACTTATTTCACTAAGTAACTATTATGATATTTCTTTTAAGTATATGTTATATCATTCACGTATTTTCTAACTTTTATGCAAAATAGATAATAATAAAGGTAAAACAGAAGTAGTAATTTTTTTCTTATAATTTCATGTTTAAAATACAATATCATTCGAACCATTAATTTGAAATTGTTTATCCACATTTGAAGCAAAGAATTTTATGTGAAATGATAGCACAAGGTGTAACACATCAATGACATTAGTAATGAAAATGTAAACGTCAGATGTTTACAAATATCCGAACATTCGAAATGATTAAGTGTGCAAAATATTTTCTTAAAAGGTTTATTGATAAAACTTATATTATGATGATGAGAACTTGATTTATAAAAGAAGAATAGTGGTATTCTATTTACAAATATCCAAAGATTCAAAATCATTAAGTGTGCAAAATATTTTCCTAAAAGGTTTATTGATAAAACTTATATTATGATGATGAGAACTCAACTTATAAAAGAATTTGTAAAACTAATGCAAACCACACCGACTCATTCTTCCCTGCCCTCCATTTTAAATAGAATTTGATTTTTTTTTTTAAGTTATTAACATTCATTTTATTTACATGAAACTCTTTCACAACTTCTAAAATTAAATTATAATTTTGAATTTTGTTAAGTTTTAATTTTTTGAGATTTTAAATTCTATTAAAAAATCTAATTTAGTTTATTACAATTTAATTATAAAATATAAATACTTTAATCAATCATATATAAAATTGAATATTAATATAGTTGCATTGTGACATTATAAATTACTTTATTATAATTTCTAAATTAATATATACATATATAGTTATAATTAAATATCTGTCATATATTTATAACTCATCTATTGTTTCTCACTCCAAGCCTTTAATTCCTTTACCTTTCCTAAATAACTAATTCCAATATTTTATTTAAATATTTTTAAATATTCAAATAATTTCAAACACATACTTTATAATCAATATTATAATGCTTTGAAAAAGGTAGTTTTATTAAATGCTGATCATGGAAAAGAAAAAAAAAATTGATAATAAGTCATATGACATTTTCTTTTTCCTAATTCATCCATCTTAAATATAAGGTGTATTTTGTAGCTTAAGAGATATTGTTAAATAAAAATATACTGAAATACTCTTTATCGGTATGGTAATTTAGTAATTCAATTATTTATTTATAAGTTATAATAGAAATAAAAATGATAAAAATTTTAATTAATAATTGTGAAATGTTTATCATGTAGGCTTTTATAATAATAATAATTTTTGGATACCAACTCTAAGAGTTCATTGGTTTTCGGTCTTTAAATGTAATTTTTTTCATTATTTTTTACTATTTATAGTGATATTTATGTAATAATATTTTTTTTTTTTTGGATAAAATGTGTAAATATATTCAACATTTGTTATTAGGAGAAAGGTGTAAAGTATACTTAAACTTTTTGACTTATGTGAGAGGGAAAGTACTGAAAAGCCTAAAATACAAAAAAAAAAAAAAAAAAAAAACTATTTAGTTTT